>MTEU01001085.1_pt1 | contig 49051 bp, 46 predicted proteins | sample 1042701 | NCBI WGS metagenome assembly MTEU01 (sample SAMN06185813, study PRJNA358809) | soil metagenome | isolation source: naturally attenuated soil | place: India | collected 2015-05-23
GTGTCGCAGTTCGTGATCATCTCCAACCAGCAGGAGCGGATGAAGTTCTCCATCGTCAGCAAGGCGGTGGTGCCGGACGTGTCGCTGATCGACCCGGAAACCACCCTGAGCATGGATCCCTTCCTGTCCGCCTGTACCGGCATCGACGCTCTGGTGCATGCCATCGAGGCGTTCGTCTCCACCGGTCACGGCCCGCTCACCGACCCGCATGCGCTGGAAGCCATGCGCCTGATCAACGGCAACCTGGTACAGATGATCGCCAACCCGGCGGACATCGCCCTGCGCGAGAAGATCACGCTCGGCAGCATGCAGGCCGGTCTGGCCTTCTCCAACGCGATTCTCGGCGCGGTGCATGCCATGAGCCACAGCCTCGGCGGCTTCCTCGATCTGCCGCATGGCCTGTGCAATGCGGTACTGGTCGAGCACGTGGTGGCCTTCAACTACAGCGCCGCGCCGGAGCGCTTCAAGGTCATCGCCGAAACCCTCGGCATCGACTGCCGCGGCCTCACGCATGCGCAGATCCGCCAGCGTCTGGTCGAGCATCTGATCGCCTTCAAGCATGCCGTGGGCTTCCGTGAAACCCTCGGTTTGCACGGTGTCGGCACGTCGGACATTCCGTTCTTGTCCAGCCATGCCATGGACGATCCGTGCATCCTCACCAACCCGCGCGAGTCGACCCAGCGCGACGTCGAGGTGGTCTATGGCGAGGCGCTCTGACGAAGCGCTGGCCGGGCTGCTGGGGCTCAGCAGCCAGTCGGCGCGCAAGAGTCATTACCCCGAGCTGCTGGCCCGCCTGGAAGAGCTGGAAACCGAGCGCAATCGCTACAAATGGCTGTTCGAGCACGCGGTGCACGGCATCATTCAGGCCAGTCTGCAGGATGGCGTGCTGGCAGCCAACCCGGCGATGGCGCGCATGCTCGGCTACGACGATCCGCAGCAGGTGCTGTGGTCGCTGGGCGACCTGGCACGGCACCTGTTCGTCGGCGGTTTCGACGAGCTGGAGGTGATTCGTCAGCGCCTGAGCCAGGGCCAGGCCCTGCTCGGCTACGAAACGCGCCTGCGCCGGCGCGATGGCAGCACCATCGACGTGCTGATGAACCTGCTGCTCAAGCCTGAAGGCGAGGGCGTCTTCGAAGGCTTCGTCGCCGATATCACCGAGCGCAAGCAGGCGCAGCAGCGCCTGCAGCAGCTCAATGACGAGCTGGAGCGCCGCGTCGCCGCGCGCACCTTCGAACTGCTCGAATCCAACCGCAACCTGCAGCGGCAGATCGAGGAACGCGAGCGCATCGAACTGGCCCTGCGCGAGGCGCGCGATGCCGCCGAGGCCGCCAACCGCAGCAAGGACAAGTACCTGGCGGCGGCCAGCCACGACCTGCTGCAACCGCTGAATGCCGCGCGACTGCTGATTTCCACCCTGCGCGAACGGCAGTTGCCAAGTGCCGAGCACAATCTGGTCGAGCGCAGCCACCTGGCGCTGGAGGGCGCCGAGGATCTGCTCGCCGACCTGCTGGACATTTCCAAGCTGGACCAGGCCGCGATCAAACCGGATGTCGACGTCTATCGTCTGCAGGAACTGCTGGCGCCCTTGGAATCCGAGTTCGAGGGCGTCGCCGCGGCCGCTGGCCTGCGTCTGCGCGTGCGCATTGCCGACTGCGCAGTGCACACCGACTTTCGCCTGCTCACGCGCATCCTGCGCAATTTTCTCAGCAACGCCTGCCGTTACACCGAAAGCGGGGGCGTGCTGCTCGGCGCGCGGCCGCGTGGCGCCTTCGTCGAACTGCAGGTGTGGGACAGCGGTCGCGGCATAGCGGCCGATCAGCTGGACAAGATTTTCCTCGAGTTCAACCAGCTGGATGTCGGCCGCGCCACCGAACGCAAGGGCGTCGGTCTGGGCCTGGCCATCGTCGAGCGCATCGCGCGCATGCTCGGTTACCCGGTGCTGGTGCGCTCCGAGCCCAGGCGTGGCTCGGTGTTCAGCATTCGCGTGCCCCGTGCCGAGGTGCGTCCCCAGCGCCAGGCGCAGCCCGCATTGCAGCCGGTATTGGGAGACCCCTTGCCGGGGCGGCGTCTGCTGGTGATCGACAACGAGGCGGAAATTCTCCACAGCATGGCCGCGTTGCTCGGGCAGTGGGGCTGCGAGGTGAGCACCGCGCTGGATCTGCCCGAGGCCCTGCAGCGTTTGCAGGGCAGGGCGCCGGACCTGATCCTGGCCGACTTCCACCTGGATCACGGCGTGCTCGGCTGTCAGGTGATCCAGCAGTTGCGCGACGCGTTTGCCAGTGCGATCCCTGCCCTGATCATCAGCGCCGACCGCAGCGATGCCTGTCGCCGCGACCTTCAGGCATTGGGGGTTCCGCTGCTGAACAAGCCGGTCAAACCGGGCAAGTTGCGTGCGGTGCTCAGCCAGCTTCTGCAGGAAACGTGAACGGCTGCGGACTATCGGGCTGAACCTGCGCGCTTGCGATGCTGTCTATTGGCTACCTCGTCCCTCAGGAGATAACCACAATGACAATCACCATGAACCCCGTTATGCGCCGCCTGGCGGCCATCACCGCGCTGTTCCACCTGCTTCTGGTGGTGCAGATTCCCGCCGCCAATGCCGCGATGATCGGCACCCACGAGGTGATCGCCGAGCAGCAGCACAAGGTGGATCAGCAGCAACTGATGGCCATGCTCGATGACGAGCAGGTGAAGGAGAAACTGGTGGCCATGGGCGTCGATCGCGAGCAGGTCGAATCGCGTATCGCCAGCCTGACCCCGGCCGAGCTGGCGCAGTTCAACCAGCAACTGGATCAGGCCCCTGCAGGTGCCGGTGTGGTCGGCATCATCGTGCTGTTTCTGGTGATCTTCATCATCACTGATATGCTGTGCGCCACCAACATCTTCAATTTCGTCAAATGCATAAATCGCTGATTCGCCTCTGCTGTATCGCTTCCATCGTTCTACTCGCAGCCTGCGCTCGGTCTCCGGTGTTGTCACCGGAGGCCGAGCGTCTGCCTGAACGGGTCGAGCTCACCGACGTTCCCTTCTTCCCCCAGGACGCCTATCAGTGTGGCCCGGCGGCCTTGGCCACCATGCTCAACCAGCGCGGTCTGATGACCACGCCGGGTGTGCTCAAGGACAAGGTCTATCTCCCCAGCCGTGAAGGCAGTCTGCAGGTGGAGATGGTCGCCGCCGCCCGCAGCCACGAGATGCTGGTCTATCCGCTGCAGCCGCGTCTGGAGGCGCTGCTGGCCGAAGTGGCCGCCGGCAACCCGGTGCTGGTGCTGCAGAACCTGGCATTCGACTGGTACCCGCAGTGGCATTTCGCGGTGGTGGTCGGCTACGACCGTCGCGAGCGCACGCTGATCCTGCGCTCCGGTACCACGCGTCGACTGGTGGACAGCTTCGCCAGCTTCGACAAGACGTGGGCACGGGGTGGCCGTTGGGCGGTGCTGACCTTGCCGCCGGAGCGCCTGCCGGCGCAGGCGGACATGCATGCATGGATGAAAGCCGCCAACGACCTCGAGCAAACCGGCAATGCCCAGCCGGCGCGGCGTGCCTATCGCCGGGCCAGCGAGGCCTGGCCGGAGCAGGCGCTGCCCTGGTTCGCCCTGAGCAACAGTCGCTACGCCGACGGTGATCGCAAGGGCGCCGAACAGGCGCTGCGCGAGAGCCTCAAGCGCGAGGCGGATTTCGCGGCCGGCTGGTTCAACCTGTCCCAGGTGTTGGGCGAGCAGGGTTGTGCGCGCGAGGCGCAGCAGGCCCAGGCCTGTGCTCAGCGCCTGGCGCCGGAGGATTCGCGGTTCTCCGTGCCGCCGAAAGTCAGCGGTTCTGCCGAGCAGTGTCAGGCCTTGCCGGCCTGTCCGTGAGGCACAAACGATAACGGCGCCCTCGGGCGCCGTTATCGTTCATGGGCTGCAGCTCAAACGCCCAGCTTGTCGCGCAGCGTGTAGTACCAGGCGCCGATGGCGCTGAACGGCACCTGGAACATCCGCCCGCCGGGGAAGGGGTAGTGCGGCAGCCCGGCGAAGGCGTCGAAACGCTCGGCCTGACCGCGCAGCGCCTCGGCCAGCACCTTGCCGGCCAGGTGCGTATAGGTGACGCCGTGGCCGCTGCAACCCTGGGAATAGTAGATGTTGTCGCCGATACGGCCGACCTGCGGCAGGCGCGACAGTGTGAGCAGGAAGTTGCCGGTCCAGGCGAAGTCGATCTTCACATCCTTTAGCTGCGGGAAGGTCTTGAGCATCTTCGGACGGATGATCGCCTCGATATTGGCCGGGTCGCGCGCGCCGTAGACCACGCCGCCGCCGAAGATCAGGCGCTTGTCGCCGGACAGGCGATAGTAGTCGAGCAGGTAGTTGCAGTCCTCGACGCAGTAGTCCTGCGGCAGCAGGCTGGCGGCCAGCTCATCGGACAGCGGCTCGGTGGTGATCACCTGAGTGCCGCACGGCATCGACTTGGCCGACAGCTCGGGCATCAGGTTGCCCAGATAGGCGTTGCCGGCGACCACCACGAACTTGGTTTTGATGCGCCCTTCGGGCGTGTGCACCACGGGATTCGCACCGCGCTCGATGCGGATGGCGGGGGATTGTTCGTAGATCACGCCGCCGAGCGACTCCACCGCTGCCGCCTCGCCCAGCGCCAGGTTCAGCGGATGGATATGGCCGCCGCTCATGTCCAGCATGCCGCCGACGTAGTTGTCGGTGGCCACGACCTCACGGATGCGCTTGCTGTCCAGCAGCTCCAGCTGGGTATGGCCGTAGCGCTCCCATAGCTTCTTTTGCGCTTCCAGGTGGCCCATCTGCTTGCCGGTGAGCGCGGCGAACACGCCGCCGTCCTTCAGGTCGCACTGGATCTCGTGCTTGGCGATACGCTCGCGGATGATGCGCCCGCCCTCGAAGGCCATCTGCCCGAGCAGTTGCGCCTGCTTGGGGCCGACGCTGCGCTCGATCACGTCGATGTCGCGGCTGTAGCTGTTGACGATCTGCCCGCCGTTGCGGCCCGAGGCGCCGAAGCCGACCTTGGCGGCTTCGACGATGCTGACCTTGAAACCGTTTTCCAGCAGGAACAATGCAGTCGACAGCCCGGTATAGCCGGCACCGACGATGCACACATCGGTTTCCACTTCGCCCTGCAGGGCAGGGCGTTGCGGGGCTGGGTTGGCTGAAGCGGCGTAGTAGGATTGTGGATATGCCGTGTGCGCCATTTTGAACCTCTGTTCTTTATTTTTTACGAATGAGGCGATGCTACCTGAGTTGAAAATGGCCGGCTAGTGCCCGTGCAAAATATTCAACGTTCCTGCTTTGAATAAAAAATTGGCCTATTTCAGTGAGTTAGCGAAAAAACCTGTTGACGGCCAAAAAGATCTGCGTAGAATGCGCACCCATCGAAGGCACATAGCTCAGTTGGTTAGAGCACCACCTTGACATGGTGGGGGTCGTTGGTTCGAGTCCAATTGTGCCTACCAAATCGAAAGCCGCGTTGCGCGGTGCTTGAAGGGCAATCCGAAAGGGTTGCCCTTTTTGTTTTCCCCTAGAAAACCTTCACAATTTACAGGCTCCGTTCACACTGGGCAATGTGAATGCCTGTTTTCACTACCTCTCAGTCCGTGCCTTCACAGTCATCAGTGTGAAAACTGGCAGCTAACCTATTGATCCTGTTAGGTAATCCCCCACCTAGTTAAGGTGGGCCTCATTGCATGGCCAGAGCTTCGCTCGCCAGCATTCGCCCCTATTCGCTACGCTCAGGTAGCTCTAACCAACTGGGCTATGTGCCTTCGATGGGTGTATTGCTACCGGGTGAGAATGAGGCTAGGAGCCTCTGTAAGCTCGTATACGGCCGTTGGCCACCCATCCCCATGGGCGAGACGCTATCAGCGCTTGTGCGAGAGCGTAGAGGCTTTACGGGCGATGCTGGGTGGAAACGTAGGGCTAGCCCCTTGCCCGGCTGGGGAGGGGGTGTAGGGGGTGCCCTTATAGGTACATTGCCGCTCGAAAATTTCTAGGAGAAATCCCGCGTTTCTGATTTGTCCGCATCTGTACCTTTACGCTGCTGCTATGGTATGTCTCATTGCCAGCATGCGCTGCGGGGTGTGAGATGCTGAACGCATTCAAAGGGTTGTACTGGGCTTGGAAGGGGAAGGCTTTTGGTAATCAGGTGGCTGACCTGCTTGGGATTCATCGGGGCCTATTTCATGGCGCTATGGAGGAGGGTGGGTGCCAATTGCACCTGATTAGGCTCTATCACCTCCAGCGGGATGGTGAGCCGTTGGAGCGTGTAGCGCTGCATTCCTGCACCTATCTCTTACCGGGCCTGGTTAAGCTTGAGGAGCGGTTTGGTTCCCAAGTGCTGATAGGGCAAGCTAAGATCAGAGTTCGTGAGTTTTACGCCAGATTCAATCAGGATTGGTAATCCTGTCTTAAGTTGAGTAAAGTCTACTCAGGGAAACGGCCCTGCTTATCCGCAAGGATGAGCGACTGTAAGCACAGAGAGTGTGCTGGCTGGTGTGAGTGGTCGGAGAAGCGAAGCCTTAGATGGTGTAGTGATCCGAATAAAGCATTGGTTACTACGCCACAGTTTGTAGAGGCTCGTTATATGTCGACGTATAGGCATGAGCCATATCCAAGCATGGGCTAAGTACGCTTGGGCGGGAACCACTACCGAATAGCTGGGCAATGTCGGGCATGGCCTCCATTGAAGAACGGCCTAGCAGGTAACTGTTAGCGCACCCGTAAAGGGCTGTTAGAGATTTCTAACGCATAGGGTCAGAAGTGGTCACACCTTCTGAAAGTCTATGTACCCCTCTTGTCTTAATAAATAATTATTCTTACTTAACTGATTTCAGTGGTAGTCCGCTGCTCATCCTCGCAATGTCTTTCTGAAATTCATTCTCTAGTTTTGCTTCGGCTACGATATACCGCTCTACTTCTGCTTTAGGCGGTCTACCTACTGGTCGAGTAATGCCTACCGCTTTCAGAAGCTCCTTCACTGCAACATAGTTGTGTTCTTCTGCTCCTTTCTTCAGCACCTCAATAGCTAGGTCTTGCCAATAAAGCTTGTGCTCAATATCCCAGGCGTTCTCTTTGGCGTGCTTGTCTAGCGTAATTAGGCTTACACCCCATTCCTTCGCCAGAAGGCTATGAGAGTACGCTTCGATATATTTCTGTTTTCCGTCTGTTGGTATGCTCATGGTGTTTCTCTTGTTAGTTATTAGTTGTAGTAATGCCTCAAGCCGGCAAGGCTTTGCTCCGCAAGGGTAAAGCAAGAGCAACGCCAGCAAGCTGGCAACGCCCTGGCGGGCTACCGCATAGAAAGAGAAGAGCATTCACTACTCGCCATAGTTAGGTTGTTCCGACGCTACGTCGGTTGTTCATAGCTTCGCTATGTGTATACCCCTAACCATTAGATGCTTTTGCTCTTTTCTTTTCAGCGTCAAGAAAATAATGCGAGTGATCTTTTGTGAGCGTAGCGAACGCTTAGGAATGAATGCTCTTCAAATATTAGAAGCCTTATAGACTATGCCTTGGTATACACTGCCTATAGGGCTAAGCAATCTCCTGGCTAAGCTTTCATCGGTAGATGGTGATCTAAGGAATAGGCTTAGCGTACTGGCAGTATGGTTGACCTTGGTAGGTCAACAAACGTCCAAGGAGATTTATAAATTTCCCAAAAATCCTTAAAGAGTCTTTAAGAAAAATTGGGAAAAATATGGTGACGCTGGAAATTTTAAGCTGCTCGCTTTAGTCCAGCAGTCCAATTGAGAATGGATTTATAGGTGACTCCTAGTGTCTCGGCTATGGTCTTTCTATCTACGCCTTTCTCAATGAATAGGGAGATGGCCTCAGCTTGAAGCATTGCCTTGGCTTTCTTCTTCTCTGATTTCTCCTTTTCCCAGGGGGTCATGCAAAGCTCAATGTTGATTGATGCTAGGCGCCCAAGCTTGCTTTGTAGGTATTTAGCCATCTCAATGTTCTGGACAAATAGGACTACTGGTGCGGTGCTATCTCTGTCTCTAAGGGAGGTGCGGGCCACTGCTTGAAGCGTAGATTCGTAGAAGCGCTCAAACTCAATGGCTTTCCTGATGGAGGGAACTGGTACGCCTAGCATCTCACTCAAGCTGTGAAAGCTGAGTGCATCATCAGGGCTCACATTTCCATGCTGTAGGCATATGGCAATGCTTCTATCTTGATAGCCATTAATCCCACGGCTATCAATGGGGAGCTTGGTTACATTTTCTGCGAAGCTATATTCAACCCAGTCGTGCATGAAGGCTAGGCTTTCATCGTCACCGATCATGGCGGTTACACCATCCAGCCAAGATGCTAGTTGAGTGTTATTGCTCCACTTAACAAGGGCTTCTCCATTGCGTTGCATAAGGCTTTGAGTCTTAGAGTATTTACCTTTCAAGAATGGGTGAAGCTCAACGCGTTTACCGTATCCGCTAAACTCAGGGGTAAAGATTGAACGCTCAAAACTCCAGCCTTGGCTCTCGGCATGCACGCCTAGGAGTGTATCCCTCACGTTGTTAGCTAGGATATGGACGCTGTTAGCGTGATTGAAGGCTGGTAGGAAATCCCGATAGCGCACAATTCGCACAAGGCGCTTGCCTTTGCTGCTTTGCTTTTCTACCTCAACGCTGCATTTGGGGGTGATCATAGCCTTAAGCACCTCAAGGGCTGAGCTACTGAGGGCGCTCCCCTCCTTGGCCTTGATCATGGATTCCACAAGGGCTACGTGCTCAGGCTTGAGCATTGCTTTCTTGTCTTCACCTACGGTTAGGTAGCGCTCAAGGCTGCTTAGGTAACTGATGCTATCGAACTGGTGAGACCAGCAGTCGGAGACGCTAGGCACCTCATCTATTACCAAATCCCAGCCATCTAGAAGCCTCGCGTCTACGCGTCTCAGGGATTCGTGTGTAACCATAAGCAAAGGTGACGCACTAGAGGCTAATGCTTTTTCAAGATTGGCTACCACATGGTCTGAAGTTTCTGAGGTTATAACTGTGGGGATGATTCCGGCTTTGATTTTAATGTCTTGTGCTAGCTCTCTAATCAAAGCATTTGTAGGCATTGCGTAGATTAGTTTTTTGCTTGGGAGAAAGTCGGGGAGAGCATTGATAAATTTTGCTGACTTGCCTGCTCCTGGTAGTGCTTCTGCTATGTGTATAGTCTTGTTCTTCATGTGTTCTCGGTGTGTGAATGGTCAAGCTCATTTAACAATGAGAGAGAATATGGTTAGAGCTAGGTAGGTGAGTGCTGATAGGAGGAATGAAAACTGTGCTATAGCTAGTAGAGATAGTGTCCAGCTAAGTATAAGCTTTCTCAGGGTTTGCTCTCGTCTTTCTGTAGCTTGTCAATGATGGAGTGTAGGATTTGAGTAGAGGTAAAAGCTCCCTCAAGTCCGCTAAGGGGAGGGATGTTAAGACATACATAGTTTCCACGCTGGTTCATTTGGTAGCGAACCCCCTTATACTCGCGTATCTCTCCAACAAGCATTGCATTGTTGATGGCGATAGATTCCGCTTTCTCTTTGCGTTCCTCTGCTCGCTGGGCTAGATAGCGTGCCTCTCCCTCAGACCTATAAAACTCTCTCAGGCTCATTGGCTAACCCCATATTTTTTATAGATGTTGTTTTTGATTTCTCGCATAAGTTCTGTCTGGTTGCGTACAGTAGCGTTGACGCCAGAAACAACAGAGGATTTAACGCCAGATAGGTTGCCCTGTTCATCATAAGTAAAATTGGATTCTTTAGGCTTGACAGCTCGGCTAGCTTCAATGGCCATCTGAGCGTCAAGGCCTTCACGAATAACGGGGTCGTTCTTGTACAGTTTACGAATGGTCTCTTCTCGAAGCTCCCGCATTAGCTCTACAGCTCCTTTGGGGTCATTCATTACACTAGTGCGCTTGGTTTGGATGGTTGGAGTCTGGGCTTGTCTAGGTGTATCTCCGTCAATAATCCAACCTTCTTGCTCTGCTACCTGAAGAATTTCAGAGGGGGAGCGCCCAGTAGATTTAGCTAGCTCAAATATGTCATGCGGGTTAATTGTCTTGGTCATTATGTGTGTTCCTTACAGTTCGATAATGCGATATTGATTTGTGGAGTTAGGGTGGGGTTTGTTGTTGTTCTTCTCAATGAGTCCTACGGATTCGAATCGAGAGAGCACCCGGATGATGCTCTTGATTGGCATGCCGGTAGACTTAGAGAAGTCAGCGAAGCTCAGGGTTGACCATCCTTGTTCATCTGCCTGATTTTTAATCATGAGGTAGATTAATTTGGATGAGATTGTTTTTAGGTGCTTGCTTTGAGTTCGTGCAATGTCTTCAATTGTAATGGTCATTTTGTAGGTCTTGTTTTCTCTGAATATTTTCTAGGTTAAATCCTTGGTCTTGCTTACCGCATAACCGTCCTTTATTATGCGTTCCGTCAAAAAATTTCTAATAGATATCTACATATACTCCCGTTCATGGACAGTGTTTACAGACACTAGGAGATTTTCTTGAGGGCAATAAAAAAGGCCCTAGGATTTTCCTAAGGCCTTGAGGTGGTGTGCCATAGCTTTGCTATGAGCGTGGAGGGTCTGAGCCGCTCAGTCTATAAGGTGGATGACGTCTCGAGCGTTAAGGTGTGAGTATCTAGCTACAGACCTTGTGTCCCTGTGACCAGATACCACCATAATCTGAGCGTTGTTAAACCCTTTCTTAGCTACGTTAGTAATCCTTGTATGGCGTAGCTGGTGGAGTCTCACAGAGCTATCTAGGTGGGCTTTCTCTCTAGCTCTTCTAACCGCAGTAGAGACGCTGTGAGGCGTTACATTGAATAGCCTTCCTCCTGCTATGCGCTTGGCTTTTGCTCGCCTCGTGGCCTCTTGTAGAAGCTCTACAGCACGCATTGTGAGCGGTACTGACCTAGTCCCATTCTTGCCGTCTATAACATCAGCTATGCGCTCGTCTAGGTGTACGCAGTCAGTAGTTAACTTGACTATCTCTGAGCGCCTCATAGCGGTCTCATACGCTAGCTCAGTGATTAGCCGCATGGTCGGCGATAGCTCGTTGAGGACAAGCATTAGCTCACCTTGGCTAACCACCTTGTCACTGGATTTAGATGCTTGAGGCAGGGCTATCTCAGCTAGCGGGTTGGCAACGTCTATCAGTAACTCCCGCTTGGCATAGCGAAAGCATCGAGACATAAAGGCCAGTTGAGTTCTACACGTGGCGGGCTTGACCTTCTTCAGGCGCATCAGCTTGAACTCGTTTATCTGTTGTGGGGTGATTTGGTCTATGGGCTGAGGGAAGGCAGCGCCTAGCTGTTCTACAAGCTGTAACGCATGGTTGTAACTGCCTTTGCCCTTGAGGCGTGATTCACAATAGGTCATGCCTAGCGAATAAATGGTGTGAGCCTTGTGCTCCTTGGTGACTGCCTCAATCTGCTTAGCCCATTGCTGGGCTGCTTCTTGGGTGGGGAAGGTCTTGGATTGAGCAGGCTTGCCCTTGATGCGTACCTGAGCGTTCCAGTTACCTGAGCTGAGCTGGCGTATCGTAGCCATGGTTTGGCCTCCTAGAGAGTGAATGGCTGTTCTCTAGGGGCTTGGGTGTGTATAGTGCGCGTCCGCTTTAGCGGCCTGCTTGACATGGTGGGGGTCGTTGGTTCGAGTCCAATTGTGCCTACCAAATCGATAAGAAAGGGGTCGCCAAGCGACCCCTTTTTTGTTTTCCGAATTTGCGATGGCTTACGCCCTGTTTGTTGTTGCGGCTGCTTGTAAGGGTTCAGGCTTTCTGAAAGCATCCGCACTCTTTACTTCCAGTGACTCTGGTTCGGTCTGGTTGGCCTTCGGGCTCCTGCCATCGTTAGGTGGGTATACCGCTGAATCGCTTCCTGGCTCATCCCAACCCACGTGACCTTTGGTAGGGGTCACCACTAGGAGAGGAGGCGCCATGCCCACCATTACTCTTCCCGACGGCAGTCAGCGTTCGTTCGATCATCCGGTATCCGTGCTGGAGGTCGCTCAATCCATTGGTGCAGGTCTGGCCAAGGCCACCCTGGCCGGCAAGGTAAACGGCAAGCAGGTCGATGCCTGCGACATTATCGATACCGACGCCACCCTGCAGATCATCACGCCGAAGGACGAAGAGGGGCTGGAAATCATCCGCCACTCCTGTGCTCACCTGGTTGGGCATGCGGTCAAGCAGCTGTACCCGAATGCCAAGATGGTGATCGGCCCGGTCATCGATGAAGGCTTCTATTACGACATCGCCATCGACCGTCCCTTCACGCCGGACGACATGGCGGCCATCGAGAAGCGCATGGCCGAGCTGATCGACAAGGACTACGACGTCATCAAGAAGATGACGCCGCGTGCCGAGGTCATCGAGCTGTTCAAGTCGCGTGGCGAGGAGTACAAACTGCGTCTGATCGACGACATGCCGGACGAAAAGGCCATGGGCCTGTACTTCCATGAAGAATACGTCGACATGTGCCGCGGCCCGCACGTGCCCAATACCCGCTTCCTCAAGGCCTTCAAGCTGACCCGCATTTCCGGTGCCTACTGGCGCGGCGATTCGAAGAACGAGCAGCTGCAGCGCATCTATGGCACTGCCTGGGCGGACAAGAAGCAGCTGGCTGCCTATATCCAGCGTATCGAAGAGGCCGAGAAGCGCGATCACCGTCGCATCGGCAAGCAGCTCGACCTGTTCCATCTGCAGGAAGAGGCGCCGGGCATGGTGTTCTGGCATCCCAATGGCTGGACCGTCTACCAGGTGCTGGAGCAGTACATGCGCCAGGTGCAGCGTGAGAATGGCTACGTGGAAGTGCGCACCCCGCAGGTGGTCGATCGCATTCTCTGGGAACGCTCCGGCCACTGGTCCAACTACGCCGAGAACATGTTCACCACGGCTTCTGAAAATCGCGATTACGCGGTCAAGCCGATGAACTGCCCGTGCCACGTGCAGATATTCAACCAGGGGTTGAAGTCCTACCGCGACCTGCCGCTGCGTCTGGCCGAGTTCGGTGCTTGCCACCGCAACGAGCCGTCCGGTGCGCTGCACGGCATCATGCGCGTGCGCGGCTTCGTCCAGGACGATGCGCACATCTTCTGCACCGAAGATCAGGTGAAGAAGGAAGCGGCCGATTTCATCAAGCTGACCCTGCAGGTCTATGCCGACTTCGGTTTCACCGATATCGCCATGAAGCTTTCGACTCGTCCGGCCAAGCGCGTGGGTTCCGAAGAGCTGTGGGATCGCGCCGAAGGTGCGTTGGCCGATGCGCTGAACGAGTCCGGCCTGGCCTGGGAGTATCAGCCGGGCGAGGGCGCCTTCTATGGTCCGAAGATCGAATTCACCCTGCGTGACTGCCTGGGTCGCAACTGGCAGTGCGGTACGCTGCAGTACGATCCGAACCTGCCGGAGCGTCTGGATGCCAGCTATATCGCCGAAGACAACAACCGCAAGCGTCCGGTCATGTTGCACCGCGCGATCCTCGGTTCGTTCGAGCGTTTCATCGGCATGCTGATCGAGCACTACGCCGGTTCCTTCCCGGCCTGGCTCGCGCCGACCCAGGCGGTGATCATGAATATCACCGACAAGCAGGCCGATTTTGCCCGCGAAGCGGAGAAAACTCTCAATCAAAGCGGTTTTCGTGCCAAGGTTGACTTGAGAAACGAAAAGATCGGCTTTAAAATCCGCGAGCATACCTTGCTCAAGGTTCCCTATCTCTTGGTTATTGGAGATCGGGAAGTCGAGACACGATCCGTTGCTGTGCGCACCCGCGAAGGCGTAGACCTAGGGTCAATGCCTCTCGAGCAGTTCGCCGCGCAGTTACAGCAAGCGGTTTCCCGGCGTGGTCGCCAAGATTTGGAGTAAGAACTATTAAGCGTGATATGAGACAGGACAAGCGGGCCGCCCCCAAGGCGCCGATCAACGAGAACATCACTGCACGTGAGGTTCGTCTGATTGGCGCGGACGGCCAGCAGATTGGTGTGGTTTCCATCGATGAAGCGTTGAACGCTGCCGAGGAAGCCAAGCTGGATCTGGTGGAGATTTCCGCAGACGCGGTGCCACCGGTTTGCCGCATCATGGACTACGGCAAGCACCTGTTCGAGAAGAAAAAGCAGGCTGCTATTGCCAAGAAGAACCAGCACCAGCAGCAGATCAAAGAGATCAAGTTTCGTCCAGGGACGGAAGAAGGGGATTACCAGGTAAAACTACGCAACCTGGTACGTTTCCTTGAAGATGGGGACAAGGCCAAGGTATCGCTTCGATTCCGCGGCCGTGAGATGGCTCACCAGGAGCTGGGTATGGAGCTGCTTAAGCGGGTCGAAGCCGACCTCGCCGAACTCGGCACCGTAGAACAGCATCCTAAGCTGGAAGGACGCCAGCTGATGATGGTCATCGCTCCCAAGAAGCGTAAATAACCTCCCGGGCACTGGCAGGCCTGATGGTTATCAGTTGTTAATGAATGCGGAGTACTAAACATGCCAAAAATGAAAACCAAGAGCGGCGCTGCAAAGCGCTTCCTGAAGACTGCTTCGGGTTACAAGCACAAGCACGCTTTCAAGAGCCACATCCTGACCAAGATGTCCACCAAGCGTAAGCGCCAGCTGCGTGGCAGCTCGCTGATCGGTCCGTCGGACGTTGCAAAAGTCGAGCGCATGCTGCGCGTTCGTTAATCGGTCAAGATATCTAGAGGTAATTACTCATGGCTCGTGTTAAGCGTGGCGTTATCGCTCGTGCTCGTCACAAAAAAATCCTGAAGCTCGCCAAGGGCTACTACGGTGCACGTTCGCGCGTGTTCCGCGTTGCCAAGCAAGCGGTAATCAAGGCTGGCCAATACGCCTACCGTGACCGCCGTCAGCGCAAGCGTCAGTTCCGCGCACTGTGGATCGCTCGTATCAACGCTGGTGCTCGCGTCAACGGTCTGTCCTACAGCCGTCTGATCGCTGGCCTGAAGAAAGCGTCGATCGAAATCGACCGCAAGGTTCTGGCCGATCTGGCAGTGAACGAAAAAGCGGCGTTTGCTGCGATTGTCGAGAAAGCTAAGGCCGTTCTGGCTTAAGTCCCCCGACAATCACCGGGTTCGCCCGGTGGCAACGTCAAAGATAGGGGAAGAGCCTTAACAGCTCTTCCCCTATTTCGTATCTGGAGTCTGTAAATGGAAAATCTGGATGCATTGGTCTCCCAAGCGCTCGAGGCCGTGCAACAAAGCGAAGATGTCAACGCCCTGGAACAGCTCCGGGTTCAATACCTTGGCAAGAAAGGCGAGCTGACCGCCCTGATGCAGACTCTGGGCAAGCTGTCGGCCGAAGAGCGGCCGCAGGCCGGTGCCCTGATCAACACTGCCAAGAACCAGGTGCAAGATGCCCTCAACGCCCGCAAGTCCGTGCTTGAGCAGGCTCTGCTCGCCGAGAAGCTGGCATCCGAGCGTATCGATGTGACCCTGCCAGGCCGTGGCCAGACCTCCGGTGGTCTGCATCCGGTGACCCGAACGCTCGAGCGTGTCGAGCAGTTCTTCACCCATATCGGTTACAGCGTCGCCGAGGGCCCGGAAGTCGAAGACGACTACCACAACTTCGAAGCGCTCAACATCCCCGGCCACCACCCGGCGCGGGCGATGCACGATACCTTCTATTTCAATGCGAACATGCTGCTGCGCACCCACACCTCGCCGGTACAGGTGCGCACCATGGAATCGCAGCAGCCGCCGATCCGCATCGTCTGCCCCGGCCGTGTCTATCGCTGCGATTCCGATATCACCCACTCGCCGATGTTCCACCAGGTCGAAGGCCTGTTGGTCGACGAGGGCATCAGCTTCGCCGACCTCAAGGGCACCATCGAGGAATTCCTTCGCGTGTTCTTCGAGAAGCCGCTGGGCGTGCGTTTCCGTCCTTCCTTCTTCCCGTTCACCGAGCCGTCGGCCGAGGTCGACATGCAGTGTGTGATGTGCTCGGGCAAGGGCTGCCGCGTCTGCAAGCAGACCGGCTGGCTGGAAGTGATGGGCTGCGGCATGGTGCATCCGAACGTGCTGCGCATGAGCGGCATCGATCCGGAGAAATACTCCGGTTTCGCCTTCGGCATGGGCGTCGAGCGCCTGGCCATGCTGCGATATGGCGTCAATGACTTGCGCCTGTTCTTCGATAACGACCTGCGGTTCCTGGCGCAATTTCGCTAGCAGCTGCCCCTCGTGATCGAATTCGTTTAAGGAGAACAGACAACATGAAATTCAGTGAACAGTGGCTGCGCAGCTGGGTGAACCCGGACGTCTCGCGCGACGAGCTGGTGGCCCGCCTGTCGATGGTCGGCCTGGAAGTGGACGCCGTGATTCCGGTGGCTGGCGCTTTCAGCGGCGTGGTGGTCGGCGAGATCCTCAGCGCCGAGCAGCACCCGGATGCCGACAAGCTGCGCGTGTGTCAGGTGAGCAATGGTAGCGAGAGCTTCCAGGTCGTCTGCGGCGCGCCGAATGCACGTGCCGGCATCAAGATCCCCTTCGCCATGATCGGCGCCGAGCTGCCGGGCGACTTCAAGATCAAGAAGGCCAAGCTGCGCGGTGTGGAGTCCCAGGGCATGCTGTGCTCGGCCTCCGAACTGCAGATCAGCGACGACAACAGCGGCCTGATGGAGCTGGCGGCGGACGCCCCGGTCGGTCAGGACATCCGCGCCTACCTGGGCCTGGACGATGCCAGCATCGAGATCGGTCTGACTCCCAACCGCGGCGACTGCCTGTCGCTGGCGGGTCTGGCTCGTGAAGTCGGTGCCATCTACGGTGCTCCAGTATCGGCGGTATCGGTTGCTCCGGTCGCAGCGATCCATGACGAAGTGCGCCCGGTGGAAGTGCTGGCGCCCAAGGCCTGCCCGCGCTACCTGGGCCGCGTCATCCGCAACGTCGACCTGTCCAGGCCGACTCCGTTGTGGATGGTCGAGCGCCTGCGTCGTTCCGACATTCGCAGCATCGACGCGGCCGTCGACGTCACCAACTACGTGATGCTCGAGTTGGGCCAGCCCATGCACGCCTTCGACCTAGCCGAGATCAACGGCGGCGTCCGCGTGCGCATGGCCGAAGAGGGCGAGAAGCTGGTGCTGCTCGATGGCCAGGAAGTCAGCCTGCGTGCCGACACCTTGGTGATCGCTGATCACAGCCGCGCCCTGGCGATTGCCGGCGTGATGGGCGGCGAGCACAGCGGCGTCAGTGAAAAGACCCGCGATCTGTTCCTGGAAAGCGCCTTCTTCGACAACATTGCCGTGGCTGGTAAGGCGCGCTCCTATGGCCTGCACACCGACTCGTCGCACCGTTTCGAGCGTGGCGTCGATTCGCAGCTGGCGCGCAGCGCCATGGAGCGTGCCACCGCGCTGCTGTTGGAAATCGTTGGCGGCGAAGCAGGCCCGATCATCGAAGCGGTCAGTGAGGCCGATCTGCCGAACGTGGCGCCGATCACCCTGCGCGCCGAGCGCATCAGTCAGATGCTGAGCATGGACATGGACGGTGCTGAGGTCGAGCGTCTGCTCAGCGCGCTGGGTCTGGGCGTGATCGCCCAAGGCGCCGGCCAGTGGCAGGTCAGCGTGCCGAGCCACCGCTTCGATATCAGCCTGGAAGTTGACCTGATCGAAGAGCTGGGTCGCCTGTACGGTTACAACCGCTTGCCGGTACGCTATCCGCAGGCGCGTCTGGCACCGCAGGCCAAGGCCGAGGCACGTGCCGAACTGCCGGCCCTGCGTCGCCTGCTGGTGGCGCGCGGTTACCAGGAAGCAATCACCTACAGCTTCATCGATCCCAAGCTGTTCGAGCTGTTCAGTCCGGGCGTGGCGCCGCTGCAATTGGCCAACCCGATTTCCGCCGACATGGCGGCCATGCGTTCGTCGCTGTGGCCGGGCCTGGTCAAGGCGCTGCAGCACAACCTCAACCGTCAGCAGTCGCGCGTGCGCCTGTTCGAAAGTGGTCTGCGCTTCGTCGGTCAGCTAGAAAGCCTGCAGCAGGAGGCCATGTTGGCCGGCGTGATCAGTGGCAGTCGTCTGCCGGAAGGCTGGGCCAACAGCCGCGAGAGCGTTGACTTCTATGACCTGAAGGCCGATGTCGAAGCTCTGCTGGGTTATGCCGGCGCGGCCGATGCGTTCGGCTTCGTGCCGGGCGAGCATCCTGCTCTGCATCCGGGCCAGACCGCCCGTATCGAGCGGGAGGGGCGCCTGATCGGTTTCATGGGCGCACTGCATCCGGAGCTGAGCAAGACTCTGGGTCTGGATCAGCCAGTGTTCCTCTTCGAACTGGTGCTGGCCGAAGTTGCTGCTGGTCGTATGCCGGTGTTCAGCGAGCTGTCGCGCTTCCCCGAAGTGCGTCGCGATCTGGCACTGCTGGTGGATCGCGAGCAGCCGGCCGAGGCCGTATTGGCTGCCATTCGTGAAACGGCGGGCGAGTGGTTGACAGACCTCAAGCTATTTGACGTCTATCACGGTAAAGGTATTGATCCGCATAGAAAAAGCCTGGCTGTCGGCTTGACCTGGCAACATCCATCGCGCACTCTTAATGACGATGAGGTGAGTACTACTACGCAAAACATCCTCACCTGCCTCGAACAAAGGTTCAACGCCACGTTAAGGAAGTAGCGTATGGGGGCTCTGACGAAAGCTGAAATGGCGGAACGTCTGTATGAAGAGCTCGGCCTGAACAAAAGGGAAGCCAAGGAACTGGTGGAGCTGTTTTTTGAAGAGATCCGCCAGGCTCTTGAGCTGAACGAACAGGTCAAGCTTTCCGGGTTCGGTAACTTCGACTTGCGCGACAAGCGCCAGCGACCCGGCCGCAACCCGAAAACAGGAGAGGAGATTCCGATCACGGCTCGCCGTGTGGTCACCTTTCGTCCAGGGCAAAAATTGAAAGCCAGGGTCGAGGCCTATGCTGGAACCAAGTCATAACGACGAACTACCGGCAATTCCCGGCAAACGCTACTTCACTATCGGTGAGGTCAGTGAACTCTGCGCGGTCAAGCCTCACGTTCTACGTTACTGGGAACAGGAATTCCCACAGCTCAACCCGGTCAAGCGGCGGGGCAACCGCCGCTACTACCAGCGTCAGGACGTGCTGATGATCCGGCAGATTCGAGCGCTGCTTTACGATCAGGGGTTCACCATCGGCGGGGCGCGTCAGCGTCTTTCGGGTGATGAAGCCAAGGACGACACCACCCAGTATCGTCAACTGATCAAGCAGATGATCGTCGAGCTCGAGGACGTGCTGCACGTACTGAAGAAGTAAGGTGAAGAAAAAGTTGCCTTATTTCAAAAGCTTAATGTATAGTTCCTCCCGCTTTCGGTCACCCGGAAGCATCGTCGGGGCGTAGCGCAGCCCGGTAGCGCACTTGCATGGGGTGCAAGGGGTCGAGTGTTCGAATCACTCCGTCCCGACCAAAAAACCCTAAAAAATCCAGCCACTTAGCGGTGGCTGGATTTTTTTATGGGCGGGTGTTTTGTCAGTGAGATGAATTTTGTGCCACTTTTTGTGCCACCGCTGGTTATGACCCAGTGATTGCCAATTCAGTCGAGCTGCTGAGCGGGGCGCATAGCGCCACTGGCCTCGGGTGGCTAGTAGGTAATTTAGTGCCCTTAGGAGGCCCAGAGGTCTGTGATGAGGGGGGGATAGCCAAATCAGCCTTTGTTGGGGAGATCTCTGCGCGAGATCTTGCTCTGGGCCGGGAGCAGGCTTGAGAGCATGTCAATTCCAAGTATTGCTGGGAGTGAGATCTACTTTAAGTGGATACGTATTGCCGTGTTGCCTGGGTGAGGCAATGTGCTATCGGTAGTCTGGACGTAGGAAGGCGATTGCCATAAATTCCAAGGCTCAGCTGCCAAGGATGTCGAGATGGAACCTAATGACTCTGGCGGAGTCGCTGCCAAGCACGGCTTCATCTTCCAGGATTGTGTCGCCGCCTATTACGTCACTCAGATGCTGCGTGACAAAAAAATTCAACGCATTCGATGTGAAGTCACAGACGACATTGATGTCGTCTGTGACGACTTTGTCGAATTCGTGCAGGTGAAAACGACCACGAAGGCCCACTGGGCTAAAAACGATCTTTTAATCCTCAGCAAAGGTGCCGACAAAAAGAAGATTCCAGGCAGCTCGATCATGCATAAGTCCATGCAGAGTGAACCCTCACTTACGGTGCCTAGAAGATTCAGAATCGTCACAGAGCATCCGGTCAACGTCACTCTTGAGTACCTGCTCATCAACCATGACGAGCGTGCCGGAAAATCTGGGCGTGAAGATCTGGTCGACTACCTGAACGGTAAGACCAACAACTATGTCGCGCCCAGCGGAGTGAACGTAGCGACCTGGGTAGACGCTACGCTCTGGGAAGTGTTTCGCACCATGCGCGAGATCGAATTGCTGGGTATCAGCAACATTCGAAGGGCGGCAGATGATCTTCACGGTGTGATATTGAGTACCGAGGCCTCAGCAGAGGACATCTGGCGAGGAATCCTGGACACCGTTACCCGTAAAGGAGCCATGTCCCGCAGAATCCACTCCGTCGACAGCAAATCCTACCTTCGCGCAGATTTGAATCAGTGGTTCGAAGGTCTGGTCGAGGAGGATCAGAAACGGGCAGGTCGTAAGGTCTACGTCAAACGCCAGTTACCTCACATCCTGGTTCCGTTTCGCAATCCGCTGGCCAGCTCGTGCGCCAAGCGCAATGGACGTGTCCTGCACCAGCAGTACAGCCTCACGCGCTACCGCTACAAACACATCGTCGACAACGTATGCAAATGGCTAGATGAGGTGTTCCTTCGTCCCAGTGAACTCGCAGACATTCATAAGCTGTCGCTTGTCGAGCAAGGCCAGCGCCTAAAGAAAACTGTGTTCGCCTCCTTGGCAGACGTTCGTTCATTCCTAGGGCGAGTGCTTCTTCATGCCACGATACGGCAGATGCATGCGAGCCAGCCCATTCCGTGTTTGCTTTTCCTCGAGGGCCAGAACGAAGCAAAGATCCTTGAGAACGTCCATATCGTTCGGCGAGACCCGGAGGGCGATCAGCTATGGGTTGGCTTCAGTGAGCTCGTGACTGCTGCCAATATCACCACGCGTCTGCCTGAGATCCGCGAGGAACTCTATGAGGAAATCAGCGGATGTTTCAGCAGCGCTCGGGGCAAGATTCTAGATATCAAGGATGATAGCTACCTACTGCGTCATGACATCGACGTCATCCTCGACGAGAGCAGCGCGTTCGATGCACACCTGGATCGATTCAGATTTGTAGTTTTCGTCGGATACGATTCTTCGTTGCTGACCGATCCCGAAACTCCTGGACATGAAGATAACCTGGAGCGGGAGACGGCTGCTCTGTTCGATGCATTTGCCGACGATCTTAAACACAATCCGACGTTCGCAAAGCTCACGATCGATGTGTTCATTTATCCCGCGCCAAGCCTGGAGATTTTGACCCAGTTAGTGGACGAGCAGGTTAGGAAGGCCGTATGAAGGACGTTTACGATGTAGCCAAACAGAGCTTGGATGGGGATGGGTTCTCAGCGTTCCGGTACCTGTCTACGGTCAACTCCCTATTGTCTAACCCAGTCTCCACCTCCCTCGGCAGAGACCTGGCGATTAGGGCGCTCGATGCCCGTGAAAAGTTTATCGACCATGCTGCGATTTTGCGCAACATGGTAAGGAAGGCTGGGCTGTTCCCTTACCTGAAGAAAGAGTTTTCTGACCTTTCCCAGGGGGATCGGATCGCTCTGGATGTGTACCGAACGCCGTTCTCTGAAGACTACGTCTTCCACTCGATGCAGTTTCGAATTTTCGACTTACTCAAGGATGGCCGCAACGTCGTGCTCAGTGCTCCAACCAGCATGGGTAAGAGCGCTATCGTCGACTCGCTGCTAGGGCTCGGACGCCTCAAGCGTGTCGTTCTAGTGGTTCCTACCGTTGCGTTAGCTGACGAGACGCGCAGGCGTCTTCAAGAGCGCTTTGGTGACGTTTATCAGATTATCCACCACAGCTCGCAAGAGTGCCGTAGTGAGTGGGTCGTGTACGTCCTGACCCAAGAGCGGGTCAACGAGCGAGAGGACATCAAGGCCATCGATCTTTTTGTCATCGACGAGTTTTACAAACTGGCTTTTCAGCAGCTCAAAAATGGCAGCACGGACTTCAAGGACGAGCGGGTAATTGAGCTGAATATTGCTCTTAGCAAGCTGCTGAAGGTGTCCAAGCAGTTCTACCTCACCGGGCCCTTCGTAAACAGTATTCGGGGCTTGACGGAGCTAGGCCACGACCACACGTTCATCGCCGCTGATTTCAACACCGTGGCCGTCGATGTACAGACGTTCGGTGTAAGTCCAGATGACGATGAGGGCAAGCTGAAAATGCTGGCGACTATCGCACCTCAGTGCAAAGGAGCCACGATCATCTACTGCAAGTCATCTAAGGTAGCAGGGAAAGTTGCCCGCGAGCTCGTCCGGCTTGGGTACGGCCAGCCATTCCAGAGTGAGCATATTGACTGGGTTGCCGAGGAATTTGACCCCGAATGGGACTACACCTATGCCCTAAGGAACGGTATTGGCCTGCATTTCGGCGGCCTCCCTCGTGCTCTCCAGCAGTACACCGCTGACCGGTTCAATGCCGGCGACTTGCGCTTTCTACTGTGCACTTCCACCATCATTGAGGGTGTGAACACGATTGCGAAAAATGTCGTCATCTACGACAACCGAAACGGAACACGCGCAATCGACAAGTTCACTCATGGCAATATCAAAGGTCGTGCAGGCCGGATGGGCATCCATTTCGTAGGTAAGGTGTTTTGCCTGGAAGATGTTCCGCAAGACAACCTGAATCAGGAGGTCGATGTGCCTCTGGGGATTCAGGATGCTGATACGCCTCTGAACCTGCTCGCGAGCGCGCAGCCCGATCACCTGACTGAATATTCCCAAGGGAGGTTCGAAGCCGCATTTTCCCAGGATCGGTTTTCTATCGATCTGTTCAAGAAGCACTCCTACTTCCGTATGGAGCAGTTCGAGCAGTTATACAGCATGGTCGAAATGCTCAGTGAGGACGAGTTCGAGTCGCTCGTGTTCCACTGGTCACCAGCGACTGGTTTTTTGAAGACCCTTGCCAATATCAGCAGCAAGCTTGTGCCCAAGGCGTTCACCGCTAATGGGCTGAAGACCAAGTACCCAGATACCATTCTGGCCAAACTGACGAGCTATCAGAAAGCAGAAAGTTACTCCGCTTATCTGAAAGGTCAGATTGATTACACCAAGCTGCGGCTCAAGGCAGGTGAGGAGGTAAACCTTTCCACGACGCTCAACAATGATCTGAAGCTGGTGAGCAATACCTTCGGCTATACCATCCCTAAGGTGTTGGGGCTGCTGGAAGACGTAGTTCGCTTGCACGCGATAAAGAAAGGGGTTCGCGCTAAAGTTGACTACAGCCACGTCAGAATGACTTTTGAGAGCCTACATCTCCCTGCTGGGGTGAACGCGCTGGAGGAGATAGGTATCCCGATCCAGACGCTGCATCGTATGTCGGAGCTGCTGGACTTCCCAGAAGGAGCAGGGGTGGATGAGTTGGCTGATTATCTTCGGCAAAACGAGCGGGCCTGGGAGCTTTTGGGAGGCGTCGACCAAAGTTTCGTCAGGCGCGCGTTGGGAACTGTATGACGGCAGTCGCTGATCGTTGCAGGTTGAGTGTTAGTGAGTCCCGAGTCCTTTATGCACAACGAGCTGGGGCGTTAGCTTGCCTCTCTAAATGGCCCAGCCATCATGACTGGTCAATGAATCTTTGCGAGATCAGAATTGAATGGATATGACGTCTCTCAGGCTATTTCACCGCAACATGATTGTAATCAGCTGCACCTTGTGCACGATCTTCTATTAGTTGAGCCTTAGCAGCCGAAGTCACCGAATGCGCGTGATGGCTTATCCAGCGCCCTCCCGGCATTGAGAAAATTTTCCCGCAGCTAAGGGCCATCACATGCTGCGTTTTTACCTGTCTGGGTTAAATAGCAAGCATTAGCTCAAGCTCATCACATTGCCTGTCGTCGAGAAAACACAATGAACACGGAAGTGGCTATTTGCCATGGGCTCGGATAACCTCGCCAACAACCGTCTAATGGATACAAGGAGTTAAGCGTGGGGTTGCAAAAACGTATCGGAGATTTGGTCGCCAGCGTAAGCGCAGACATGTTTGAGCGTGAAGAGATCATCGCGGTATCTCTGCTGGGAGCGCTCTGCGGGCAGAATACTTTTCTGTATGGGCCGCCTGGGACGGCCAAGAGTCTGATTTCTCGCCGTATAGCCTGTGCTTTTGAGCAGCCGACCTATTTCGAGTACCTGATGAACCGCTTCAGTACACCTGAAGAGGTGTTTGGTCCTGTATCCATTAAGGCGCTGAAAGAGGATCACTACATTCGCAAAACAGATAATTACCTGCCTAAGGCCGAGTTCGCGTTCCTCGATGAAATCTGGAAATCCAGCCCCGCTATTTTGAATACCCTGCTGACGTTGATTAACGAGCATGTATTCCGTAATGGTGAAGCCATTGATAAAGCCCCGCTCAAGGCCCTGATTGCTGCATCCAACGAAACTCCAGATGCCAATCAAGGCCTGGACGCTTTGTACGACCGTTTTATTGTTCGGCTGATGGTGGGCCCGATTCGTGAAGCCCAACACTTCGATCAGTTACTCAATAGCAAACCAACCGAAGCCAAAATCGACGTCCCCTCGGCTTTACAGGTGAAGCCTGCCGAGTGGGCCGAATGGATGGCGCGTTTGCACCAGGTCAAGTTGTCTACTGAGACGCTAACCATAATTCATTTAATCCGCGAACAGCTGGAGCTGCAATACGAAGCGCTCAAAGTTTATGTCTCGGACCGGCGCTGGCAGCGTGCGGCGATACTCATGAAGGCATCAGCCTTCTTTAATGATCGCAAGGAAACCAACCATAGTGACGCCTTGCTGCTGCAGCACTGCCTGTGGACTCATGAAGAAAATCGTCAGACCGTCTGGGATATCGTTTCAGAGGCGGTAAAAGCTTGCGGGTTTGATAGCGGTATAGATTTGGCTGCGCTTGATAAAGAGAAAGAGGCGCTGGACAAAGAAATTAATAAAGAACTCTATCACTCGGCCAATGTATACAAGACGAAAAAAATAGCAGAGAAAGAATTTTTCCACTGCGCAGTGACTTTTACACGTGGATCGAGCTATCACAGAAACTATGACGAGTCATTTGATCTATATATACCAAAGGAAAGGATAAAGTCGAAGGATGTTTTTAATCCGGTAGATGAACGAGGCAACGAAAATACTGGAATTGAATGTCGGTTCGATGGGCAAGGTACTTGCCAATTAGAATATACAGAAGGTCATTACAGTTATGGCAAAATTAAATTTACGCCGGATATATTGTTCCACAAAGGCGATAAAAAAGACGACATCAACAAGCGGCTAATATCTTCGCTGTCTCAGTCTGTTACAGAAATAAAAAAACAACTAATTATAACGGTTAGGCAGGTCGAGAAAAAATTTAAGCATTACGAATCTATGCTGAAATCACCCTTTGTGCCTACTGCAAAGTCTGTACTGGCCATTTCCGGTGTGGCCGCACAAATCGAAGGCCTGCAACTTCGAATCAAAGACTGCGAACGGCTGGAGGAGTTATGTCGTTAGATCCGCTGGCGAGTACCGCCAAGGAGGTTGGCGATAACGTTCAGATTATATTTGCATCGCTACTAAGGGGCTCTGATTCGCTTGCAGCTCACGTAGCAGAGAGAATTCGGCAGTGGCAGCTGGCGTCGGCTGCGCAGCTGAAAGCTGAGTTCCCCTTTGCGCTATATGAGCAGCGGCTATCAAACTGGCAAGCCCGGAACCAGTCCCCTCCTGTTTCGAGTACAGAGCTGGCAGCAGCTGTTGAGGACTATCTTGCGCTGTGCCGTGCTGCCAAACTGCCAGACAATCAATCTTTCTGGCAGCGTGAGCTGGCAGCGGCTGCGGCCCCTGCAGTGCCTGAGAAACGTCAGACCGATATTAGTGTAAGTGCTCGTCTTTTACGAGATGAGTGGCAAAAAGCATTAGATAAAGCACATGCAGAGTGGGAGCTTGAGCGTATATCCATGCTACGCCGGCAGTTCATGGAGGAGCTCGAGACATTTCTGGAGCTACTGCAACAGCTTCACCAGCAACTGGAAATGCTGGGGTTGGATCCTGGGATGTTCCTTGACCTGTCCAAAGGAAGTTTATCTGCACAAGAGGTTGAGCGCTTTCAGCGTTGGGCAAAATACCTGACCGATGATCCGGGTGTTCGGTCGCTATGTGATCTGTTGGGCAAGCTGCGCCAGTTGGAGCTATCTGAGCGCATCGAGCGAGCCCAGGTGCGTTATACCCAAGACGTCGAGTTACCGGATATCAATTCGCGTGAAGAGATCATCGGCATTCGTTTGGGGCGTGATATCGAGCATGTGCTGCCCAGTGAGTTGGCGCTACTGGCTGATCCCGAAACGTCCATTCTTTTCGACCTTAAGTACGTCGAGTCACGGCTGATGTGTTTTGACATGCAGGGCATTCAGCGCGTTCAACAGCATCACCAGAAGGAAGAACTGCGTAGTGACGAAGAGGCGGCTACACAAGGGCCTATGGTGATCTGTGTCGATACCAGCGGTTCTATGAGTGGTATGCCTGAGACTGTTGCCAAAGCTGTGGCGCTCTTCATTGCAGGCAAGGCCAAGCAGCAGAAAAGAGCGTGCTATTTGGTTAACTTTTCAACTGGTATCGAGACGCTGGATCTTGGCGGCGACTTTGGCATGGAGGCGTTGATCAAGTTCCTAGGTATGTCCTTTTACGGTGGTACGGACGCTATCCCTGCATTGGACCATGCACTGGGCGTGATGCAAGACCAAGCCTATGAGAAAGCGGATCTTTTGATGATTTCAGACTTCATCATGGCTAGCTTACCAGAGCAATTACGCCAGAAAATTGAGCGGCAGCGTACTCATGGCAATCGTTTCTATTCCCTTGTTATAGGCGATTGCTTTATGACTCAACGTTTAACCAGCCTTTTTGATCATGAATGGATCTATGATTCGCAGACCAGCAAAATTCACGAGCTTATCGGTTTCGAAAAAAAGCTGTCCAGCAGCGGCCCGATAGCCTGATTGAGGCAGATGTAGTGATGTACTAAAAGGCCGCTTCTGGCCGGATAGTGATAGCGTGGTCACGAGGATCTCCATGTAAGTTCAGGCTTTGATTTGTTCCGTCATTTCTAAAGCATTATCGACCTCAATTCTCAGGTATCGGAAAGTGTTTTCGTATGCCCGAGGGGGCGTTGCCCTTAGGCTATCATGCGATAGATCAGAGCGGCTTCATATGCCGCTGCTTGTGGGGGGCGTACAAGCCCGTATCAAGGCCAGTGGCAGTCTCCCAGGGGGCATGATTAGACCATATTGGCTGGTAGAAAGATGATTTGAGCCTCGCAAGCAGTTCCTAAGTTTCTAAGTAGGATTGTCGAGGAGTATCTCACTTTATTTTTATAAAGTACTCAGGTTTCTCCCATGGGGTGGTTCGCTCAGGCTCCCAGAGTTCTTGCTCGCTAAAAAGTGGTAGTTCTTTTATGGTGATTATTTCTCCATTGTTTATTTCATTTCTTGATATGATTGTTTCTTTGAATTGGTAGCGCGACCCCTCTTTATTAATGTGTCCAAGTCTAGTCAGTAATTCAATGGCTGCGTCTAGCCGATCAGAGCTAGCACGTCCTCTAAGGCTGCCAGGGCCATATTGCTTTACTTGAGTCAGTGTAAAGAATGTTTGCACTCCCGGCTTCAGGTGGGCAGGCCTTCCATTCGACTGGCTTGTGTCGAGGTTGTTGCTGGGGGCTCTAGTGTCTTTATAGGCCGTTTGCAGCAAGTAATGCGCTAGCTGATTCGCATCGGTAACAACGGTTGGCTCGTTGGCCAAGTGTTCAATGAAGTGCTTTGAGCAGCGTTTCGAAATTTCCCAGCAAAACTCTAATGTCTCCTGTTTGATTTCAATATCGCTTTCTGAAGTGCGTTCGAACGTGTGCAGAACTGCTGCTAGGCGACTGGTGTTTTCTAGTAGTTTAGAAGCGTGGTCTTTTAGGTAGTAGTACAGGCCGTTTTCTTGCATCTGGTTTTCAAGATATTGGCTGTGTTTGTACCATGCCTCGGAAGCTGCCTCGGAGAAATGCAAGACTTGTCGATTTAGTGGTGTTGGAGCATCCAGGATCTGGCGTAGACGATCATTAAAAGCTGTTCTTCGTGGAAGCTCTGAAAGCGGTTTAGTATCTCGCTGACCTGCCATCGGTTTTGGTTTCACTACGAAGAAACGAGCAAGAAACCCTGTGCCGCGTGCTTCTTCTCCACGTTTCCCCATGAACCGAGCAATTACGCTTGGTTGCGCCATTAGAGATAACGTTAGTCGTGCATTTTGAAGAATAAAACCCTCTCTGGAAATACGGTCGACAATCACGCTGCCGCCATCCCACAAAGTGTTGAGTTTATCTAACTCTCCTAGGGCCTTTCCGCTGAAGATGCTGTTGGCCTCGCTGGTTAATAGGCAGCCATTGGGCGTATTTTCGTACAGCATCTGTACGAGCGCTTGCGGTGTAGTGTCGTCATAGAGAAATTTGCCAGAGCGGGGAGGTGGCGGTTCGGCTCGCAAGTGCTCTTCAATATTTTTTTGAGCAGTCAGAAGTTCTTCTTCGCCTTCCTGGCCAGCTAGTTTTGAGTATGCGCGTTCAAGGTGGCGTTTATGCGTGCTCCATAGTTGATGCTTAATTTTTTGCTCTACTAGCGCTGTCTGATATGCAGCATGCGCCTCGTCATTTTTCACGCTAATTGCGTTAAAGAAATGATTCTGTGTCGTAGTTTTGCGTTCACCAGATTCCGCGATAGTGAGCAGCATTAGCGATGTTGGCACTGGATGCCCTGTAGGCATCCGCACGTTGATATGCCCTTGGCTAACCGTGGCCATAGCGCCAAAGGCACTCATCAGAGCCATTTCTCTGGAAATCTGCAGCTCTCGTACAGCCTCTGTCACAGCCGCTTCTAACAAGCTGTGCTCATGAAAACGCGGCCAGCCGCCCTGTGCTTCGAGCTGCTCAAGAGCGGGGGATGAGAAATTTTCGTTATGATTTTCAGTCATGATTGTCTGCTATTTCTGCTAGTTCTAGCAAAAATAGCAGGAGAATCATCATCTGACGAGGTGATCGTCAATGGTAAGGTTTTTCGGCAAGGAGGCCAGAGCCTGAAAGTAGGAGTGGCCTATGTCTGCTCGGCGCAGTGCCCGCGACTGACCCGATTCAGCTTATCGTTCTTGGAGCGTCCGTTGCGCCGTATCGACCGGCTAATGGTGCCCAACACATTTTTTTATGAGCAGCTTGGCGATGTCGATGAGCGAAGATAGGCGCAATCTTTACCCGGCTGGGACGGCGCACTTTATATTGTTCCGGCTCAAGTGGTTTGAGCTGCAAGCACTTTAGATGCTGACGGGCGGGTGCTTAAATAAGAGGCTGTTCGAATTCGGGAGTGCGGGAAATTTTGCCATCGTGCTCCGTAACTTCGGAGCTGAAATTTCCTAAGATTACATGAGGTCTACTATCTTAATGCCTCAGACCATCGAGTGTGTATCGAGTTTGGGTTGAGCCTTTATATGTTGGTTAGTTAATATTATTGTTAGATGTTGGGCTATGTGCTCTTGTTATGGGTGAGTGTGTAAATGCTTACCTATCAGGGTAGTACCTATGGAACTAACCATAGGAGCTACCCATGTACGATCAGCCACCAGTAGGCTCGCCTCAATGGCGAGACCTTTCTGTCCAATTGCTACCTCATGACTCTCATGAGGCCTACCTGAATAATATCTACTCGTTGCTCTCAAATAGTTTGATGGTGCACCCGCGGTGGACCGTCATCCGGTTGGATCTGCACGTGCCCACCGGATGCTTTCTGCCCCAGCGGGCAATAACCGACTTCATCGAGTCCCTCAAAAGCCAACTCGAACATGTACGGTCTATCAAGGCAGCGGCAGGGAAGAGAGCTTACGATCCGATGCTTCGGTATGTGTGGGTGCGCGAGTGGGATACTGCAGAGTATCCGCATTATCACTTGGCGCTACTGCTCAACCATGATGCCTACTTTTCCGTAGGCGATTACTCGAAATTGCAGTCTGATGATTGCAGTTATGACCAGATGCTCGCCGGTCGCATCTACAAAGCTTGGGGTGTGGCACTGGGGGTGGATTGGGCAATCGCCATGAAAGGGGTTCTATTCGCCCCCAACCCTGTATCGCCTTTACAGGTCCAGCATCCGCTGTTCGAGCAGCAGTATCAGTCGGTCTTCTACCGCCTGAGCTACTTCGCCAAAAAGAGGACCAAGGTGTATGGGGGCGGCCAGCGAAACTTCGGCATGAGCCAGCTGAGTCGTCTTTAAACCGAACACCCCTGAGCCATCTCATGGACTAACTATCGGAGTGCCGACCATGAGACTGATTCGACTGAAAGAAGTGATGCGATTGACCGGCCTTGGCCGCTCTACCGTCTACAAGGTCATGAAGGAGGGGAGCTTTCCTGGCTCAGTTGCTTTGGGGGGTAAGGCTGTAGCCTGGGTTGAATCCGAGGTGCAGGAATGGATCCTGGCTCGGCTTCGGGAACGAGATGGTCAGCCATCTCTGTAGTCCTGCGAAACAACCGCAGGAGGTCATCGCGTCCGTCTGCAGACGTAACTAAACCTCTTAGCTTTGGTCTCTCAAGGCAAAAAAAATCGGGCATGGATTGGCGTGGGCAGCTGCTACGCTGCCCACGCTGGATCTATTCGGTGCTCATCAGTCTCGACGTGTATTTCTCGGACAACCCGCAGCGGTTTCACAGGTATCCCTGTTCGGCGAGCGATACGCAGCCTTCAGCCCCCACGATGATGTGGTCGAGCGTGCGTACGCCCACCATCTCGAGTGCTTGCTTGAGCCTGCTGGTCAGGACACGGTCTGCATGGCTTGGCTCCGGATCACCGGAAGGGTGGTTATGCACCAGCACTATTGCTGCTGCATTGTGTTCCAGCGCTACTTTGACGACTTCGCGGGGATAGACACTGGCACTGTCCAGGGTGCCGCGAAACAGCTCCTCAAATCGAATGACACGGTGTTTGCTGTCCAGCAGTAGAAGTGCAAATACCTCATGTTCATAGTCCTGCAGCAGGAGCTGCAGGTAGCTAAAGACCTCCTTGGGTTGATGCAAGGCCTGGCCTTTACGCAGCCGCTTGCTGGCCAGATGTTGAGCCATTTCCACGATATCGGCTTCGGTCACCGGTGCATCGGCGATGTAGGTGCCAGCGGACTGGCCGGCTTTGAATTTGGCAGTCATAGGACCTCCATTCGGCTGTTTTATTAGGGGCATAAAAAACCGCCGGACCATCGAGTGATCTGGCGGTTTGAGGGGGATCAGCTGACCTGAAATACCGGTCAGCTGTGTCAGTGGGGCATCAGGGCAGGCGGCCTTCGCTACACCATTGCTGCCATTCGGTGATCTGGTCGTGGATGATCGCGACCTCGTCTCCTTCTTCTTGGCGATAGGCAGCGATCCAGGCATCCAGGCACGCCTCAGCATCCATCGCTGAGGGGGCTGGATCTGCTTTCATTCGACCCAGCTGAAGCAGCCGACCCTGGAACTGATATTCAACGCAAGCGTAGTTCTGGCAGTTGGTCTGGACGCTCTGCTCCCAAACGTGTTGCTCCTCCTGAACACGCTGCTTGGTTGCTTCGTTGTAGTTAGGACTGTTCATGATTTTATTGAAGCCCTTGTCGACAGCTCGTTTGAGCGCCGTCAGGGATTGCCGATAGCAGGTCTCAACCTCTTGAGCAGATCGCCTGGAATCACAGTAGGCATTGGCCTGGACGTTGATCGAGACCAGCAGCAGTATCGGAACAAGTGCGGTCAGTCGCTTCATGGGGCACCTACAGCAGCGGCGCTTTTTGGCGTAGGTCAGAATAGGTCTCCACGTTATTGCGGTATACGTCCTGAAGGCTACTGAGCCGATTGATGTGGCCAAACCTCTTGATCTGTCCGTCGCTGTAAGTGCCTTCCAGCCCCGACCAGACGAGTTCGATTTCCTCACCCTTGACGACCCACTCAAAGACCTCGGCTACTGACTCTATGGTGGCTGCACCGTCGAACTGCTTCAGCTTGGCGGCGTGCTGGGCATCCAGTTCCTCAAGCTTGGCAGCAACGGAGTTCTGCAGATTTTCATAGAGCTCCGTTGCCCGGTTCAGGCGCTGCTGAGCGTGAGCCACCGATTCTTGCCCGCGAGCATTCTGGACTTCGCTCAAGCGAGCCCGCTCCTCGGCGATCTGGGCTTGAACCTTTTCGCGCTCAGCCGCCATGGCGCGAAGTAGCTCCTGTTCGTTCTGCTTGTGCGCAGCGAACTGAGGGGAGGTTGTGTCTCGTACGTAGCTCAAGAAGTAACGCTGCGCAGCTGCCGCAACCTCTGGGCTGCCGGAATAGTTCTGAAGCGAGCGTGAGGGGGCGCTTTCGGAGAGCAGACCCTCCCGGGCCAGCAGGTCTGTGAGCCGGTCGCTGTCCAAGGTAGCAGTGTTGGCGGGCCGCGGTTTATTCAGCGCGTTCTCGGCGGCTTCCACCTCCATGCGTGCCGGTTCTAGATGGACTTGGGCAGCCCGCTTTTCCAAGTCGAAGCCGCTGAGCAAGTTCTCCCGTATGCGTTGCTTTTCCTGTGCGTAGTACGACTCGATGCCGGTGATATGGCACTTGTACTGGACAAGCTCTCTGTTTCTGTCATCAGTAATGACCTCCCAATCGACGCTGTCGCAGATGCTCCGATTGCTGAACGCTTGGTCGACGGTGTATTGCTCGTTGATTTTCATTCGGCCGTTCTTGACGGTATCGATGGCTTCGTTGCAGCCGGCCAACGCCAGAGGCAGAAGCGGCGCGAGAATGATCGTTCGCAGGTTCATGTGATCCTCGAATGCTTTGAAAATGAAAGGGAAGGTTTGAAGCGGGCTGCATCCTGCAGGGGGATTCCTGAGTGTTTAGGTTGTCTATGGGCTTTAAAGGTTGAGGTTCAACTTTTTGAGTCCTTCATGTCAATAAGTGGTTAGCCAACCATCCAGGTCGAGATGGGAGGCGACATGTCCGAGATTGATCAGAAGCACTTGGCCGAAGCTGTAGGTCGAGCGATTGCCAAGCAGCGCGTCCGTGCCGGTATGACGCAAGAGCATGTGGCCGAGCGGCTTGGCATTGGCAGCGAGGCGATTTCCCGCATCGAGCGGGGTATCGTCATCCCCAACATTTCTCGGTTGCTGGAGTTCGCCGCCATTTTCGAGTGCGAGGCCGCGGATCTGCTGACAGAAGCAAGCCCGCGAACCGATGATCAGGCGCAACGGATCAGTCGTATGCTGGCTACGGTCTCACCTGCGGATCGTCAGTTGATCCTGGGGCTGGTCGAGCAGTTGGCGGATCGCCTGGCTGAGGCGTAAGGGTGTTGCTAGGCTGCTGGTCGAAACGTGCACCACAGCGCAGGCAAAGGCACTCGAATTCCCCGAAGTGATAACGCTGAACGTCTTGGGCAAATTCCCAGCCCTGGGCGCATCCAGAGGTTGCGCTTTCTACGGCGCGTGTAAGCCGTTCGAGCCCCATTTGAAACGTGTCGCCGATATCGCGGTTTTGGTGCGTGTCGCTCTGCACGCGCATCTCCGAACAGCCCTCCAAGAAGCCGCCTAGCGTTCCCAGCAGTAGAGAGACGGCTTGCGCCTGCGCCTTGGTGACCACGAGCGTCGATTCGCAAATCAGGCATCGTGTTTCCATGAAGAACCTCCTGAGACTTAGGGCCTCGCTTCGCTGCTGAGCGATTCCAGCTTGGCGGCCAGGGCTGTGCGCTGTGGGGATGAAGGCTCGCTGGTGGTGGGCGCTGGCTCGGTGAGCGGGAAGAACTCATCGACAATCGCGCCGCTGTCCTCTTCGTTGTCTTCGAAGGCGCCATTGCCCAGCCCTTGCTGCGCGGCGCTATCGAGCGCGCGCTGGTCGAAGCCGGCTGCTTGGCGAGCCTCATCCAATTGCTTGGCAGCCAGCAGGTTCTCCTCCACGCTCATGCCGCTACGCAGCGTGATGTCCACGTAGAAGATTGGCGTGCCATGGCTTTGCCGGGTGGATTTACCGCGCAGGCGCAGCTCCAATGCCAGGCAAGCCAGACGATTGCCTGAGATCGCCTGGAAGTATTTCAGGCGTGCTGCGAGGGTGCGGATGCTGTTGAAGCCGGTGGTACGGAATACAAAGCTGCCCAGTGGATCATCGTCACCAATAACGACATTGAGTCGGCCATACGGTTTGCAGGCGCCCCCTTTGGCCAGTGGGCAGGCATCGGGTGAGGGGCACGGAAGTGTCTGGATTCCGTCCTGGCCAATGCGCTTGCAGGTTTCCCCATTGCCCACACAAACCGGGCGCCCGGTTTGCCGATCGAACAGGGTGTAGTCGGCCCGGAAGTTGAGCTCGGGTTCGTTGAACATCAGGCGGATAGGGATGCTGCGCAGCTTGTCCTCTTTGACCTGGCGTAGCTGGTCGTTGAGTGGATGCAGTAACCAGCCATCCTTGCCTTGCACCTGGGAGGTGATGGTGAACTGATCGTCTTTCTCTGGCAGACGTTTGCCGTTTCTCTCGACGACTTTGCCGATTGAGATGCGCCCAATCACTGGGGGCGTTAGAGCCAGACCTTTCAACATGGGTGTTCTCCTGGAAACGAAAAAAAGGCCAGCCATGCAGCGCGAACTGCATGAACTGGCCAAGGGGGAGGGAACGGGTGGAAACAGCCGGATTCAGCCGACCAAGAAGCGCCGCGCGCCGAGTTTCAGTAGCGGGTACTTGGCCTGCAGGTAAGGCTTTTCCTTGAGTAGCTGGGTAACGTCCAAGCCAATGCTGTCTTTGGCCTTGCGCCAACTGACGTAACCGCTGGCGAACTCAGCCCGGCTGGCGCCCCCCATGGCTTGCTGCAACATCTGCTTGAGCTCGGCTTCTCGCTTTTCCTTGTCGGCAATCGACTGTCGAACGGCTTTCAGCTCGATGAAGGCAGCGGTCAGTCCGGCATGGCTGCTGAAGTCGACGACCTGGCCGTCGTCTTCCGGATAGAGGCAGCGCAGGGCCATTTCAGCGGATGCCGAGCCATCGGCCGGTGGCGGTGTGTCCGTTTCCACGTACTGCCAGAACCTGCGCTCCAGTTCGATGAGCCGCGCGATCATCTGCTCGTCCCGCCCGATTCGGTGAATCTCCAGCGTCTGACCGCCGAGCAGTACAGCCACATCTGCGGCCTGCTTGCCGGTGACGGCGAGCTGGTGCATGACCTGCAGTTGCACATACTCGGGCACGCCTTCTTTCCAGAGGCGTGCGCCGTTTATGCCAGCGGTCTTGCATTCGAGGATCTGCACATCGTCAGCGCCGATCACCTCACGGTCGATGTTGGCCAACATCCAGGACATTTCCGGATCCGGATGCTGGAGCACGGCGTTGATGCGCCGCACGCGGTTCTTTGTCCGCTTGCTGTAGTGCCAGGCCACGATAGGCTCGAGTACGTTGCCCCAGTAGGCTGGGCTTTCTTCGTCATGCGGATCGGTTTTCGGCAGTTTGGTGTCGCGGCCGGTTTTCTCCAGCCACAGTTCCAGCTGCGATTTGTAGGGATTGAGGCCGACTGCTGCCGCTGCATCCGAGCTGCCGATACCTTGCTTGCGGATTTGCAGCCAGTCCTCGCGCGGCAGCTCCTTGGTGCTGACCAGGCGCAGGGCAGGGCGTTTCTTGCGGGTGCTGCTGTTCAGTGACGTTGCTTTCATGTTGCTCACCTGCAGACATAAAAACGCCCGGCCAGCACTGGGCTGACCGGGCGCGAGGGTTGATGTGATAGAGGCTTAAGCGGCGAGCAGCAGCGCGGCGTTCAAGGCGCGCTGCTTGATCTGCGCGCCTTGGCCGAACCAGGCCGAGTCCATGCGGTACTCGTTGCTGCGTGCACGGCGCTCGTGATCGACGTACTCGGTCACGGCATTGAGCAGGCCCCAGGCGGTGCCGCGTGCTGAGTCCAGCTGACTGCCCCGGCCACGACCCTCGTACAGCTCTTGCACCTTGCGCAGGGCGCGCTCGTTGGGCAGATGTTCGGGTAGTGCACCGGTCGGGCTGGTCTCGCACATGACGTTCATGAAGAAGCCCAGTGCCTCATGCCATTGCACCTTACGCTCGGCCAGCGCGCGCATGCGGTACATGAAGTCGTCCCATTGCGAGACGGCGATACCGAGTTGCTTCTTCATCGCCTGGGGATCGAAGCGCGTGTTGTGCGGCACCTTGATCGCGCGGCTGGTGCCGTCCAGGGCGATGGTCAGCGTGTTATTGCATACCACCCGCACGGTAGTTGGTGTGGCGGTGGTAGCCAGGGTGCCATCGCAGGAGGTGGCTAGCAGTAAGTAGCCGTTTACCTGGTCGTTACCCTTGAGTGCAGCGCCTTGTCCGGTACGCGCCAGCGCCCAGAACTTGCGGCCGCCTTTGAGTACGCCAGCGGTTTCCAGCTCGTAGCCGGAGACCTCGGTGAGATCCCGGTAGAACTCCAGAACATCGCGGGGCTGAACCGTGTGGTAACGGCTGGACACTACTGACAGCGGAGCCTTGGTGTCCGAACGAAAGAGCACCTTCTGTTCGGGAAACGAGTGGATCGTACCGAGGTGGCCAATGGCATCTGATTTGAAGTGCACCGGGCTCTCCATAATCTGCCAGTCCATACCGGCTTCGCGTTGCCAGACTTCAAGGGGTTGTTTTTGCGTGAGCTGATTACCCAGGCCATGCCAAGGGGTGGTGCCGACATAGGCCATTTGCTCGATTTGATGAGCCATAACGATCTCCTTGCCAGAGGAACTGGCTATCGCCCGGCTGCAGAGTGCCGAGTCGTTGAGTAGAGGGAATGAAAGAAGGCGCATGGCGCGCCCTGTAAACGAAGGAGGGATTACTGATCGTTGAGGGAAAAAACGTGACCGCAGGCATGGCACTCAAAGTTATCGAGTACGCGGGCATCGATTTCTTCACCCATGCGCGCACCGGCCAGGCTGCCTACAGCACCGCCGGCCAAACCGCCGAGGATGGCACCGGCCAAACCACCCAAGGCAGCGCCGATAGGACCGGCGACAGCACCAAGGGCTGCACCGCTTTGTGCGCCGGCAACAGCGCTCGCCGCTCCGGTTGCAGCGCCACCGACAGCGCCAGCAGCTCCGCCTACCTTACGGGCATGATTACGTGTTCTGACGCGTTCAGAGTTACAGAAAGGGCAGTTGATCGACATCGTTCAGACTCCTGAAAAAGGGAAGGCTTAAGAGGGCAATACACACCCGTCTTCCCTTAAATGATTCAGGTCTGAAAGTTCGTTATATCTGGTCGCTGCAGTCAGTAGTGGGGCCGTCACTGCGGAGAAAAAATCAGCAGTTTCATTTTGCACCCCTCATGCAGATCTATGAGATGAAGCACTGGGGCGATTTCACATCCCAGTACTTCCGCCAGACTGCCGACAATCTGTGCGTATTCGCCGAGCGTAAGCGTAGGCGTGCCTTCAACGACTAGCAGTGCCTCCTGTGCACGATCTGACTGGTGCAGTCGCACGCGGTTTTGTAAATGCTGCAATGCTTGAAGGGCGGATTTCGCTTGAGCTGAGACGTACCTGCCGATCAGTTGTTGCGGATTCCAGGTGGCATAACTGGTCCAGTCCAACCCAAGTAAATTTGGGTTGTCCCGGGCAGTGTACAGGGCATGCCAGAAGTCGAACATGTCTTGCTCTTTCGTCCACTGATAGACGCGAATGCCGGAGGGCCTCGCTACAGGAGCTGGTCGGAGGTAATGTACATGGATGATGTCGGCGATCCCCTTGAGGCGCTGCAGATCGGCTGGCGAGGCCCTGTGGCTGCATAGCCAGTGAACCTCGTGGAATCGCTGCGTTGGCCAGGTGGCATCCAGAGCGATTGCGTGGAAGTTGTGGCGCGATTGCCTCTGCTTGTGGCGTTCGTGGGGACTGCTACCTCTCTCAAGGAATTCCTTGCATGCTCGAAGTGCCTCCTCTTCAGTAGCGGCGAGCAAGGCAATTTCGTAGCAGCCCTCTTGAATCGGGGGCCACGACTGCTGCGCAACGAGTGATACGGCGATTTGCGGGTCATCACCGCTGCCCAGCAGGTAAAAGAGGTAATCCCGAGGTCGCATGACGGGGACAGTTACCGCACTTGCACTGGAGCGTTGATGCATTTGTATCCAGGGTACTGAGCTTCTGCTGTTACCCGTGCCATGGCCGAGTTCACCGCTTGGACGGTGATCGTGAAATTGGCCCGCGGCCCAGCATTCGCCACGACACGTTGTAAAAAGGCGGAGTAGGTTTTCATCAGCAGGTCTCCATTTTTAAGGTGGAGATATGGTGCTGCCGAAGGGCGACGTCCTGTGTCGCAATCACTCGCCGGCGTAAAGAGACGCCATGCGCTTAGCCGACGCTGCGATTTGCGCACGAAGGGCGGTGGGCTCGAGAACTTCCAGATGTTCACCTTGGCTCAGTAGCCACAAGTCCAAACCCTGGCTGAGGTGGATGCTGCCGCTCATAAGCCACCAGTCCGTCGTTTCCGGTTCCAGAGTCTGGTCTTCAGTGAGTGGGTTCTCCTGCAGGCGCTCGCTCAAAGTGTGGCTGACGCGGAGTCGTATCTGGACAGGATGATCCGTTCTCAGACCCACCAGGCTGCGCATTGCGGGGACTGAATTGATGTCGTAGTCCTCTGGCGCAGCGATATCCTCGAACATCGTGCGTGCGGTTCTGAAACGATGCAGGGGCAGCGCAGCAATACTGCCTTGAGGCAACCCCTTGAAGACGCACGAGAGATAGATGTTCGAATCTTGATAGGACAGCCCCAGCGGTTTTAGTTGGAGCAGCTTGGGTTCGTCGGCGCCACGCTTCTGGTAGAGCGCTTCGATTGACATGCCGTCCAAAAGCGCTTGCTGAATGACGTCCAGCACCTCTTGATTGACCACGCTGGGCTGCAGGGTAATGAAGCGCGTGTTGCTGGTGATCTTATTGGAAACATCCTGACTGGGCCGGTTGCCTTTGAGCAGGGAAACAGCGTAATCACGAAGCGGGGCCAGTCGTTCGACTTGCGCAGCCATCCCAAAACGCGTGGCGTGATCCATGATCATGGCTAGGTTCATGGCATCTGTGGGAAGCATCGACAATCGGGAAAGGGACTTTTCCGCCCACCACAGCGTCGAGCGTCCGTCTTTTCTGCTGTGTACATGAGGGTATTTTTCCTTCAGATCGCTCAGGTCTCGCTGGATCGTCCTCAGGTCGACATTCAGACCTTGTCGAGCTACGCGCTCGCGAATGGCTGTGCTGCCCAACGCGTTTTCCTTGCCGGGAAGAATTCCCAGAATCAGGTCCTGGCGAAATAGCTGATCCACGTTTGCATCCTTGTGCTCAACACGACATGAGGTGTCGCAAGACTCACGGAAAATAGCCCTGCGATCAACGATAGGGCTGCAGCATGAGCAAATCGGTCTGTGTGTTCAATCTGCTGGAGTCATTGCTCCCGATGCCTGAGCAGGTTGCGGTTGTCGAGCCTAGTGAAATGCAGCGCCTCTGCAGCGGAGTTGGGATTCCATCCTTGCGGACAATGGAGCTGGCAGGGCAGGCCAGGTTTGTAAGTCTGCATGAAGTCAAAGCGGCCAATTCCCTGCTAGGACTGGTTGACCCGATCGAGATTCACCAAACATACGTTTGCCTGAGGGCCGCGGCCATTGATGGCGACCCCGATGCAATGAATGATTTGGGCTGGTTATGGCTAAATGGAACGCGCTTGGCATCTGACCCGATATTGGCCAGGCGGCTGTTCAAGCTAGCTGCTGTCGAGGGCAATGGCGAAGCGTTATTCAACCTGGCCGAGCAGGCTTACTACGGCAAGGGGATGGTCACGAATCCTGCTCTTGCCATCGACTACTACGAGCAAGCATTCGAGTATGGTGTGCCAGGGGCTGCGCTGGCGCTGGGAGCAATCTACGAAGAGGGTGACGAAGGTGTCATGGTCGACCATGGCAGGGCCATGCTCTGGTACAAGCGGGCGGTCGAAGAGGGGGATGTGCTGGCAGGTTTTTATCGTGGACGGCTGGCACTGAATGAATCATCGACAGAGCACGACATGGCCTCCGGGGTTTACTGGTTGCAATGGTCCGCAATGCTCGGTGAGCGGTGCGCGAGCGAAGCGCTTGTTGAACTCTACAGTTCTCCGTTCAATTCACCACCTGATCCCGAGCGTCGGCTGTACCGCTTCTGGCGTGATTTTGCTATCGACCAAGGGAGTAGCACAACGATCGCGATGAGGGATGCGGATGAGGTTTCTAGCTTGCGCCTTGCTGAGAACAATTGACTTATTCCAAGCCTCAGACTTTGATCTGGCGCAGCAACCAGGTTGATTCAAGATTATTTTCAAGGACGTCACGAATGGAAAAGAGCACCTACCTACAGACTCCCGCCGTAGCGAATTTCGTCAAATGGATGAGTGAGAACCTCGACGGCGATACCTTCGCGCATCAATACACGAACCGTCGTTTGGGATGCATCTGGCGCTGCGACAGCCTTTATGATGCTTATGCCCAGTATCACTGGCCGCACCCGGGCAATCAGCGTCTCGGAGAGCCGACTGGTACCACTTTCGAATCCAGCGCAGCCACTCTTCAGGCGCTCAGTCAGGATCTTCAGAGCGCTTTGGGATCCCAGGGAAGCGATCACACGGTTGTAACTGCTGCCGTCGACGTCATGACATGGGGTGGAGTACGTGCTGGCAACGTACGTTGGCTGCATGCGAACCAAGCCAATCTCCCTCAGATTCTATCCAGCACCAGGCAAGCCTTGGATGCAGGAAGCACCGATCATCCTCTGCTAGTTGCCAAAGATCTCAGGTTCAATGCCGGGATGACCAAGGTCTATTCACTCATTTGCGACGGCTTCGTTATCTATGACAGCCGGGTTGCTGCTGCGCTGGGTTGGGCCGTGGTGAAGTTTTGCCAGGCCGCAGAGCTATCGGAGGTGCCACAAGAGCTTCGTTTCCCGTGGGCTCCTGCAAAGAGCGCAGCTAATGACCCGTCCCCTAAACGGCGTAACCCAGGCCAGTCAGAATTTTTCTTTCCGAGGTTAAAGTCAGGGGCTAACCATGCTGCCTGGAATCTGAAGGCCAGTTGGCTGCTCAGTGACGTGCTGGACCAGGCTGCGGCGCAGAACAGTCGATTCAATCAGATTGAGTGTTTTGATATTCGTCTACGGGCGCTCGAGGCGGCGCTTTTCATGATTGGGTATGACCTGGATGCTACTCAGGCAGACGCATCCGCGGCGATTCCCGAGCAGGTCATGGACCGCGCCCAAGAAGATGAGGCCGATAGTTTTTGGAACGACTGTCAGACGCTAAGCAAGGGGAATCCCTTTCGCTACAAACTGACGGACAGTGGCATTGCTATCGAGGGTGGTCCGACCTTTACGTTGGCGGACATCTCTTCAACCTTGATGCAGCTCTGGACTGACTTTGGCTCGAGTGCGTTCCCCCTTGCAAACAGCGCTACCGATGTTCGTGATGGCACTGCCCCAAAAGGCATGGGGGCAGCCTACTTTCAGGTGACCGGCGCCAATCCGCCCAATACCAGTAAGCTCGCTGCTGTTTTGGAGGAGCTGGGGGCGATTGTTCCTACAGCGGGATATTCTGCTCGATCGCTGAGCTGGACACTCGATTTGCGCCGGCTTGGGCTCGATCAGGGCGCGCGTACGATCGATATCGATTCTTTCTGGGCTGAGGTGCTACGTGCTGAGCAGGAAGGCTGAGTTTTTGCACGTTAGGCATTGCACGGGCTCATCGGCCGCTGGTCAGGTGGCTCTAGCCTCCGCTGCTATTGCCCCGGAGATTGCTAGTGGGGCCTAACTTGCGGTGCAGGGACTACTACCAGACGCAGTTCGCAGGGTATGCGCGCTACCTGGCATGCGGCGTTGCGCTTGATGAGTGTCTGCATGACTTTCTCGATCAACGACCAAGCGGAAAGTACACCCAGAGGCATCGCGCCTCTGGGCTGGCTGACGCCGATTTCTGGTGGCAGCCCGCAAATGTAGAGGGAGCTGCTCTGGCCAGTCTGGCGCTTGCACGTGTACTGCATTTTGATGACGTGATCAGTACTGAGCTGTTGGATCACCTGGCAGTTCACCACCCTGATCAGCTGCGCTGGGCCATTCGCTACTCCAAGCTTTTTACGCGCGGGGATTCGCCTCTCTGGGTTCATCTGCAAACCCGCTGCACTTGCGAGGAGTGGCAGACCTTCTTCGGAGTTTGCGAGCGTCTGCTGCTGCAGCTGGAACCCTTTGAAGCCATGATTAAGAGCGCTGAGCGCCAACTGCAGTCTCTGACGCTTCTGGAGCTGCTTTCCTATCTCAGCGTATTGGCGTATGCCCGTCTCGGGGAGGCTGGTGACGATCCTGCAGGCATGGATTGGGTTGCTTACGAGCGGATCATCCTGCGCAAGCTGAAGACTTGCAGCGAGTCTGACTTTCGGCTTTCTACGGATGTGCTTGGCCGTTCGTTGAGACAACATTTGTCGCCAATGCTGTTTCCGCAGCCTGGGGAGGGCGCTGAGTGCGTTCAGAACCTGGAAGCGCTCGGCGTGATGATCGATGCAACGCGCGAGCTCATTGACTATGAGCGCTCCATCGACTGGTTTTGCTTCGATAGTGAATGCGATTACCAGCTTCAGCCTGGACAATCAGTCATTTTCAACAAAACAGACGAGGGTACCCTGCGCTGGCAGCGTACTGAGCGAAAAAGCCAGCTGCTATGGTGCTACTGGATGTGCCGCGCGGTCGATGTCTTTGCGGCTTCTGAGCTGGCGGGGCAGGTCATCGGTAGTGCTGAAAACCATGAGGCCAACCAGCTCGCGTACATCAAAGCGATTCGCAGCCAGCTCTATCTGCAGGTAGTTTTTGGTCTCGGCGAAAGTATCAGGCTCAACAATGGGGCAGAGGTCACGCTGCATCACGCCATGCTTGCCAGTGAGCTGACTAATGTCTTTTTCGAGCAGGCCTATCTGCAACCTTATCGGCGATACCTGGCTGACTCCGGTGATCCCATAGCGGCACTGGGGCGTTTGGCTTTTGAGGGGCTGCTGCAGGGAGAGAATCGCTTTCCCATGACCTGGTCGGAGTTGCCGGAGAAAGTGGCGCGGATCCGTGCGTGGACGGTCAGTGATGAGCATCCCATGGGGGATCCTGAGGCCGCCAAAGCCATTCTGCAGTTTTGGACCAGTGATCTTCAGGCGCTGTCCGAGCAGATCAAGCAAGCGCCTAATCAACCGACGCCAAGGCTATACGAGCGGCCGTTCTACAAAATCGGCCGCTTCAGCTTTCAGTTTCCTTGGGTTGCGGGAAGACAGAACAGCCTCACGGCCGCGGTAAACAATTTGCGTCGCGTAGATCCGCGCAGACCTGAGCTTCGCTCCGAAACAGAACGTGTCGAACACGAACTGGCTGCGTCTCTTCGGCAGCGAGGTTTCCGGGTGGTGGTGGGCTACCAGCCGCCTCGCATGGATGAGGGCGATGTAGGAGAGATTGATGTGCTGGCGTGCCTCGAAGGCGTGTTGCTATTGCTCGAGGTCAAGTCAGGTTTTATCCGTTCCAACGGTCACGAAGTCTGGCTCCACCGCACGAATACGTTACGCAAGGCTGCCAGGCAGCTGAAGCGTAAAAGCCCAGCGGTGCTCCCAGCATTGCTAGCGGACTCTGACTTGCGTGACGCGCTGGGGCTGGCGATTTCCGATCCGTCGCCGGCCTTGCACACCTGGGTTGTAGACACCTCGATTGAGCTGGATGGGGAGGTTGTTGATGGCGCTCTGGTGGTATCCCGAGAAGTCCTGGAAGTCGCGCTATGTGATGAGCAGCATTACCTGAGGGCTTTCGATCAGGACGCGGAGGAAGAGGAGGCGATCGCCACACTTTATCCGGACGGATTCAGCGTTCAGGCGTTTATCCGAGTGATCGAGCGAAGCGAGGTTTGGCGGGGCTTACTTTAAGCGGCGTCTACCTGGCGTAGGCCTTGGCAACCGGACTTGTCCTAGGCACTGACGGCAGCAATGGTCTGAGCATAACTTGCTCATCAATCCAGCGCAGCAAAGCTTGCTATGGTTCTAAATAATGACCAAAATTAAGGTCTTATTGGAGGGCTTGGATATGCAGAGTATCTTGGCTGACGTCGCTGTCAGCGTTTCTGAGTTGAAGAAAAATCCGTCGGGCATCCTGGCTGGTGCAGGTGGTATGCCTGTCGCCGTGCTCAACCACAATCGCGTCATGGGATACATGGTGCCGGCAGAGCTCTATGAGCAGATGATGGAGCGCCTAGATGATCTGGAGTTGGTCGAAATAGTGAAGGCTCGCTCGGGCGAGGAGTCTGTCCCGGTGCGTTTGGATGACCTATGAGCTGGAGTTCCTGCCCTCAGCCCTGAAGGAGTGGCAGAAGCTCGGCCATACGGTGCGCGAGCAGATCAAAAAGAAACTGCGCGAGCGCCTGGATAATCCCAAGGTTCAGGCCGACGCCCTCAGGGATATGCCGGGGCACTACAAAATCAAGCTGCGTACATCGGGCTATCGCCTGGTATATCGCGTCGAAGATGAACGCCTGGTGGTCGTGGTGGTTGCCGTTGGCAAGCGCGAGCGCGGGGCCGCTTACCAATCTGCCAAGGGCCGTTAATGACCGGAGGCTAGCGCAGGTTTGGATCTGCCTGAAACCTTTACGGGCGGAAAGTTTACGTGTCGCGGTTCGTGGGGGCCGAGGTTATGGTCATCTCGTCACTACCTAGGAGGCCTTCCATGATCATTCTGAGCTCACTGAGTGAATATCTCGTGCTGTTGGGTTCGATGCTGCTGATGATTGGGTTGGCACGGCTCGCTTACGGTGGTCGTGCTGTCTGATTGAGCACGGCCGGTTTCAAGTGAAGGGATGGTCAGCTGCCGTCTATCTGCGTGATGACGGTCCGTCTAATTTCATGATTCGGATCCGTCCAAATTGATGGTTCGAGGCTGTTATTGTTGAAAACCGGCGCTCTGAAGAACTGAAATTTGGCTTCGAGGGCTGCTAGCTTGCTGACCAAGTCGCCTATCCCCAGAAGTTATTGCAGATCCGCTGAACTGCTGCGGTAGCCGCGCGGCGATCAAACAGCTCTGCATCGAAGCTGCCGCCTGCCCATTCCAGTGCACTGCGGCCTTCGTCGCTGTCAGGGAGCTGGATGATTTGCAGGAAGTGCTGATAGCCCGGAACTCCACCCACGTCCTCCGGTGGGCAGGCGCGGGCGCCGTCTAGCACTTCGCACCAAGTGCCGCTGAAGTCACAGGGCTCGATGGCCTCCACTGCGATCACATGCTGCCAGCTGTCACCGAAATCGTAGAGATAGTGCAGGCGATCGCTGTTTTTTAGCGCTCGCTTCAGCTTGATCTTACGGTCGTCCAGCGCATCTTCGAATATGTCGGCGAACTCAGCGTCCAGCGGCGTGTAGCGATTAAGTCCGTCGCTGAACTCATGCAGGTGGTTGCTGCTCCAGCCAAACGTGGCTTGGATGAAATGATGCAGCTTGCGCAGCGAACAGTCGCCACTGACGCGAATGCGTCGCCAGATCGGCGGGTTGAAGTGCAATGGCTCCAACTGAATATGCAGGGTGTAGAGCAGAGGATGCGTGGCCATTCAGGCTCCGTCGGTCAGTGGTACAGCCAAGGTTTCAGCTCATCGAGGTTGGCGACTACAATCTGCTGTGCTTCTGGCTTTGCGTGCACTTTGGTTGGGTCTATCTGGTAGCGCTGCAACACATACTGCACCAGCGCACCACGGGTTTCGACAACCAGTTGGCCACCTTGCATACCGTAGTCCGTCTCAATAATGGCTTGCTGCTCGGCGCTAAGGCGTGAGTCAGGTGCGAGTCGCACCTGAACGGGGGTATTCCAGCCTTTATCATCATCACGGCCGTTCTCAGATGGTTCGTCCTCCAGCACAGGGACTCCTCGGAATCGGCTAAGTACAAAATCCTTATAGTCCCGGCTCTTCTCGCAATAGGCTCGGACGTGCCAGCGCATGCCCGTATAAATCAGTGTGTGTGGCGCAATCAATCGTTCCTCTGCCTCGGGATCGCTAAGGGACACATACTTGCAATCCAGTCGAAGTCCTTCGCGGCACGCTCTCAAGAGGGGGCGTAAAAGCTCTGGGCGGACAGGCCTGTCTGGAACCTCCAACACTTCCGTGTGGGCATAGGCCAATGCCAAGCCTTCGATATGCGGCGCGCGGTCCTGATTTTGATTGAGCAGGTGCAGATAGGCGCTGGCGCTGTCGTCGATGAACAGCGGCTTGAAGTGCCGGCTCGGTACGTACCCCTTCAAGTGCTTGTCGTATTCCAGGTTTTTCGGCGCGTAATCGCTGATATAGGAGTTGATGTCTTTGGACGCCTGTTGGCGGCTGATTCCGAAGCTCTGAATCAGGTGATTGGTGGTCAGACGACCTTCCCACCAAGCCACCGTCTCGATCAGGCGGTAGCGCAACGCCAAATCCCAGCGTACGGACTCGATTGATTGCTTGCGTTTCATGGCTCCTCCATCTGCTCGAAAACTTTACCTGTACACGTAAACACTCTAGATGAGTCGTCTCAAGTTACATACCTTGAAGTTGTCATTCAAGCAGCCTGTTGGGCTGGCGGATAAGGGAGTGTCGAAGCATGAATATGATTGGGTTGTCGTGGATGGCAATTAGCGGCAGTTTGTTGCTGGTTGTGCTGGCGGGTGTTGCAGTCTACTGGCAGGTATTGCGCCGTCGTGAAGCGGTTACAGCCTTGCAGATCTGTCAGTCGCAACTAGAGCAGCACATGGCTGCATCTCACCAGAAAGACGATGAGCTCCGTGAGCTGAGTGCTGGTCTGCGGGCGGAGAAGGCTCATGTTGAACAGCTTCAGCGGCAGGTCGAGTTCGCTCAGCAAGAAGCTGGGCGCTTGCGTACCGAATATCGCGATCAATCCGCTCAACTGGCCGAGGTGCAGAGCGCTGCCAGCGCCGCTCGTGCTCAATATGGCCAACTGCTTCAGCAGCATGATGAGCTCAAGCAGGCGAGTGCCCGGCTGCAGCAAGTTCACGATGTTCTGCAGGATCGCTTCGCGGCCCTGACCAAGGAGCATGCCACGCTGAGCAGTACGCTCGATCAGAAGCAGCAGCACTTTGCCGAACAGCAGCAGCTGCTAAAGGAAAGCCGCGACCAGCTCAAACTGGAGTTCGAGCAGCTCGCAGGCCAGATTTTCGAAGCCAAAGGCCAGGCGTTCTCGCAGCACAGTCAGCAATCACTGGAGGCACTGCTTAAACCCTTCCGCGAGCAGATCGAGGGTTTCCGTACCAAGGTTGAAGACATTCACCACAAGGATGTACAGCAGCAAGCTGCATTGACCCAGGAGCTGCATCACCTAAAGGAGCTGAATCGACAGTGTTGCCGCTGACCGAAAACTGACCCAGTAGAGGCTGTTCTGCCGACTGAAAACTGACCCAGGTGTTCAACTGCTTCTGCTCAATTTTTGAGCAGGAGAACACAGGGTGATCAGTATGGAAATGATGGGCAAAATTCGGCGGATGTATTTCCGCGACAAGCTGTCGCTGCATGAGATAGCCAAGCGCACCGGGCTGGCGCGCAACACGATTCGCAAGTGGGTCAGAGCACCTGAGGCCAAGCAGCCGGTGTACCAACGCCGCGCGATCTTTAACAAACTCAGCCCTTTTCACGTCACGCTAGAGCAGGCGCTAAAAGCCGATTCGCTGCGCCCCAAGCAACAGCGGCGCAGTGCCAAGGCGCTGTTGGCGCAAATCAAAGCCGATGGTTATGACGGTGGCTACAGCCAGCTCACCGCGTTTATCCGTGCCTGGCGAGGGGGACAGGGCAAGGCGTCGCAGGCCTTTGTGCCGCTGACCTTTGCTCTTGGCGAGGCGTTTCAGTTTGACTGGAGCGAGGAAGGCTTGCTGGTCGGCGGCATTTACCGGCGTATGCAGGTGGCACATCTGAAGCTGTGTGCCAGCCGTGCGTTCTGGCTTGTGGCGTATCCGAGCCAGGGCCATGAGATGTTATTTGACGCCCATACACGCTCGTTCGGCGCCTTGGGCGGCGTGCCGCGCCGGGGCATCTACGACAACATGAAGACCGCCGTCGACAAGGTCAATAAGGGCAAAGGCCGGGCGGTAAATGCACGCTTTGCGGTGATGTGCGCGCATTACCTGTTCGATCCGGACTTCTGCAACGTCGCCGCTGGTTGGGAAAAGGGCATCGTTGAAAAGAACGTGCAAGACAGCCGCAGGCGTATCTGGCTAGACGCCCAGGACTGCCAGTTTCACTCCTTCGAGGAACTCAATGCCTGGCTGGGCCAGCGCTGCCGCGCGCTTTGGAACGAGCTGACGCACCCTCAATACAGCGGTCTGAGTGTGGCCGAAGTGCTGGAGTTGGAGCGCGCTGAACTGATGCCTGTGCCAGCGCCATTCGACGGTTACGTCGAGCGGCCTGCGCGGGTCTCCAGCACCTGCCTGGTCAGCGTCGGGCGCAACCGCTACTCGGTGCCGTGTGAGTACGCGGGTAAGTGGGTCAGCAGCCGTTTGTATCCGACGCGAATCGAGGTGGTGGCTGACGACGCGCTGATCGCCAGCCATGTCCGCTTGCTGGATCGCGACCAGGTCAGCTATGACTGGCAGCACTACCTCCCGCTGATCGAACGCAAGCCCGGTGCGCTGCGCAACGGCGCGCCCTTTGCTGATCTGCCGGCGCCGCTGCGTCAGCTTAAGCACGGTCTGGGGCGTCATGCCGGCGGTGACCGGATCATGGCGCAAGTTCTGGCTGCCGTACCGGTCGCCGGGCTCGATGCGGTGCTGGTGGCTGTTGAGCTGGTACTGGAAAGCGGCAGCCTGAGCGCCGAACACATCCTCAATGTCGTGGCGCGCCTGGCCGCGACCGAACCACCACCCAGCGTCGAAACCCACTTGTCGCTCAAGGAAGCCCCCGTCGCTAACACGGCGCGCTACGACCGCCTGCGTGGCCAG
>MTEU01005448.1_pt1 | contig 47277 bp, 40 predicted proteins | sample 1042701 | NCBI WGS metagenome assembly MTEU01 (sample SAMN06185813, study PRJNA358809) | soil metagenome | isolation source: naturally attenuated soil | place: India | collected 2015-05-23
AATGGCACAGGCAGTGGCGCCGCCAACGGCCGCGGCGCGCATGGCCCACGCCCGGCGCGCGAAGCCTGGCCGCATGGCGGCCCGCGGCGCAACGCGCCGGGCAAGGCCGGCGTCGACTATCTGTGCGAGACCAGCATCGCGCTGGAAACGGCGGTGCTCGGCGGCATGGCCTCGACGCGGGTCAGGATGACGGTCGACTGCCTGCACTGCGATGCGCGCGGCATCCGCATGATGGCCTGCAAACCATGCGGAGGCACGGGCCAGGTGCGGCGCGGCCTGTTCAACGCGTATGGCGCCTGCGAGCGCTGCGCCGGGCGCGGCGTCGAGCCGGCGGCTTGCGATGCCTGCGGCGGCACCGGCAAGGTTCGCGTCGACAAGGCGCTGCGCGTGCAGATCAAGCCGGGCGTGATCGACGGCACCGTGCTGCGCGCCCGCGGCATGGGCGGCCCCGGCATCGACGGCGGTCCCAACGGCAACCTGATGTGCAAGGTGCGGGTGCGCAAGGACCGCGTGTTCGGCGTCGATGGGCTGGACCTGACGCGTGAGCTGAAGATCGACTTCGTGCTGGCATGTCTCGGCGGCCGCGTGCCGGTGGTGCGGTTTCGCAAGACGGTGATGGCCGAGATTCCGGCGATGACGCGCAGCGGCACCGTGATCCGCGTGCGCGGCATGGGCCTGCACGATCGTGCCAGGCAAAAGACAGGCGACCTGCTGCTGACGGTCGCCATCGACCTGCCGTCGCGGCTGCGCACGCTGACCGAGCCGCAGCAGACGCTGCTGCGAGAACTCGGCCGCGGCACCGGCGAATGAACCTTACTGGTTCTTCATCGCCTCGGCCAGCCGCCGGATGATCGCCCCCTCGCTCTTGAAGGCCTTCTGCGCATAAGCGGTGTACTGCTCGGGGCCCATGTAGTTGGTCGACATGCCGTACTGCTGCGTCACCGCCAGCAGCTTCGGATCCTTCAGCGCATTGCGGAACGCGGTGTCGAGCTTCTTCACGACGTCCGGCTTCATGCCGGCGGGACCGACGATGCCGAACGGCGAATTGGACCAGACCGGATAGCCGATCTCCTTGAGCGTCGGCGCATCGGGGAAGTCCGGTGCCCGCTTTTCCGACAGCACCGCCAGCACGCGCAACTGGCCGTTCTTCACATACGGCAGCAGCGTGTTGGTCAGCATCGCCACGTCGCACTGGCCGCCGAGCAGCGAGGTGATGGCCTCGGCGTCGCCCTTGTAGGGAACATGCGTCCAGTTCGATTGCGTGATGCGCGCCAGTTCCGAGATCGTCAGATGCTGGCTGCCGTAGATGCCGGTGGTGCCGTAGGTGATGCCGCGGCTCGACGCCTTGGCCTCGGCCACCAGCTCCTGCATGGTCTTCCACTTGGCATCGGTACGCACCGCGACCGCGAAGTTGTAGTCCGCGATCATCGAGATATAGGTCAGGTCCTTCAGCGGGTCGTAGCGCATCTTCTGCACGTGCGGCAGGCGGAAGATCACCACCGGCGCCATCGTCAGCGTGTAGCCGTCGGGGTCGCTGGTGGCCATCTGCGTCGCGCCCAGCGTGCCGCTGACGCCGGGCTTGTTCTCGACGATGATCGATTGGCCCAGCTCGCGCCCCGCCGCATCGGCCAGCGCCCGCCCGATCTGGTCGGTGATGCCGCCGGCGCCATAGGGCACGATCAGCTTGAGGGGGCGGGTGGGAAATTCGTCGGCGCCGTAGGCGCGGAAAGCCAGGGCCGGACCGAGCGCGGCGACCGTGGAGGCGGCGGCGAGCCGCAGGATATCGCGTCGTTGCATCGTGTCTCCTTCGTATGAGCGCGGCGCACGGCCGGGTCTGTGCCGCCCGGCTTGGCTGTCGCCGCGGTCGGAAGTATGCGGTCAGTCGCGGCCGGTGTGGGCCTGGCCGCGGGTATTTCTCTACCGCGCGGCCCACGCATGCGCGCGCCGAAATGGTTTCAAACTTGGTACAACGCGCCGGGACGGCCCCAACGTGCTCACCCGCTAAACCTGCTGCATACCTGTCATGCATGCTTTTCATCGAGGCCGGCATGCGGCTCCTTTTCTTTGCCGATGCGATGACCTAGCCTTCACGCAGGCGGCAAATGCGGGCCAGCCGCGCACGCCGGACCGTACCGGCCAGACAACCAGATGCCCGCGGCTTCGCGATTCGAACACTGGCCGGGGGGAAAGAGGGTGTCCCCATGGCCGCCATTTCGCTGACGCCGTCGCTGCGCGCGGACTACGAGCGCTTGTTCGACACATGCATCACGCAGGCCGGCCGCCGGGCCGAGGTCGAGGCGCTGACGGCAGCGCTGCTCAGGAACAAGGGCCGCTATGCGGCGGCGTCGCAATTGTCCGGCGTGCCATGGCATTTCATCGCCGTCGTGCACAACATGGAATGCAGCCAGCGCATGGACGCCCATCTGCACAATGGCGATCCCTTGAGCGGGCGAACCTTCCACGTTCCGGCGGGCCGTCCCCGTACCGGATCTCCGCCATTCCGCTGGGAAGAGAGCGCGGCCGATGCGCTGGCGCTCAAGGGGCTGAACGATGGCACCGACTGGAGCCTGGCCGGCACGCTGTACCAGCTGGAGCGATACAACGGGTTTGGCTACCGGCGATTCCATCCCGAGGTCCTGAGTCCCTATCTGTGGAGCTTCTCCGGCCACTACGAACGCGGCAAGTACGTGGCGGACGGAACCTGGTCCGATCGCGCGGTGTCGCGCCAGTGCGGCGCTGCCGTGCTGCTGCGGCGGCTGGCCGAAATCGGCGAGCTCGAGTTCGGCGCGCGCGCGACGGCGGCCGCCGACGATGCGCCGCTGATCGTCCGCTACGCCGCCCGTCCCCCAGCCGAGCCCGCCGCGCACCAAACCACCGAGACGTTGCAGCGCTGGCTCAACACCTTTGACGGAGTCTTCGTTCGGATCGACGGTCATCCGGGCAAACGGACGTCGGCCGCGTATCGCCGCGTCACGGGACACTACCTGCCGGGCGATCCGCGCGAGCCGCGTGAGCCGCGCTAGGCCGACAGGCAATCCGACGAGCGCTCCAATGGCCCACCGCTACGCCGAACTCGAGATCCTGATCAGTGCCGGCTCGCGTGGGTACGAAGTCGAAGCCCGGCGCCGCATGCCGACCGGCGACGTGATCACGCCGCGCGTGGCGCTGGCCCTGGCGCCCGCCAATCCGGCATTTCGCGATGCCGACCCGGAGGTCTGCGGCCGCGCGCTGGCCGCCACGCTGTTCGCCCCGGCCGAGGTCCGCGATGCCTTTGTGGCGGCGCAGACGGCGGCACAGGAGGCGGCGGTCGACCTGCGGTTGCGCCTGCGGGTCGGCGTCGATGCCACCGAACTTCACGTGCTGCCGTGGGAGACGTTGTACGACCCGGCCGGACAGGCCGCGTTGTGCGTTTCGCAGCGTTGCTTCTTTTCGCGCTACCTGTTCTCGCGGGAAATGCGGCTGCCGCGGCTGCGGCCGCGCAGCGGCGTGTCGGCGCTGGTGGCGGTGGCCAATCCGCCCGGCCTTGCCGACGACCTGGCCGCGATCGATGCGAAGGCCGAGGCGCAGCGCATCGGCGCCGCGCTCGCGCCGATTCCGGTCGCCACGCTGGCCGAGCCGGGCCAGGCCACCATGGAGCGGATGTTCGCGGCGCTGCGCGAGGGCGTCGAGGTGTTCTACCTGGTGTGCCACGGCGCGATGATCGATGACGAACCGATGCTGTGGCTCGAACGCGCCGATGGGTCGCGTGACCTGGTGGCCGGCCGGATGCTGGTGAACCGCATCGGCATGCTCGAGCGTCCCCCCAGCCTGGTGGTGCTGTGCTCGTGCCAGAGCGCGGGAACCGGCCCGGCGCGTGGCGGCGACATGATGAAGGCTCTCGGTCCGCTGCTGGCGCAGGCCGGCGTGCCGGCCGTGCTGGCGATGCAAGGCAATGTCGGCATGGACAGCATGGGCACGTTCATGCCGCTGTTTTTCGCCGAACTGCGCGAGCATGGCGAGGTGGACCGGGCCGCCGGCGTGGCGCGCGCGGCAATCGCCAGCCAGCCGGACTGGTGGATGCCCGCGGTGTTCACCCGGCTCGAAAGCGCGCGCATCTTCTACCCGCCTGGCTTCGGCGGCGGCGCCGTGCCGGAGTCGGGCGACGATCCGTGGCGCGCGGTGATCGACAATATCCGCCATGGCGAGACCACGCCGATCCTGGGCCCCGGCGTCGGCGAGCCGCTATTTGGCTCGCGGCTGCAGATGGCGCAGACCTGGGCCGAAACCTTCCATTTTCCGATGGCCGCCCACGAGCGCGATGAACTGCCGCAGGTCGCGCAGTATCTGTCCGCTTCGCAGCAGCCCGTCACGCCGCGGCGGCTGTTCTACCGCTTCCTGTACCAGCAGCTGTGCGAGCAATACCGCGAGGCGATCCCGCCGGGGCTGCTCGGACTGCCCGAGGAGGACATCGTCGCGCAACTCGGCGACGTGATTGCCGCCGTGGCGGGGGTCCGTCTTGCGGTGCCGGACGACCCGCATCGCGTGCTGGCCGAACTGCGCCTGCCGGTCTATATCACCACCGATCCGAGCGACTTGCTGGTGCATGCGCTGCGGGCCCGCGATCCCGAAGTCCGGCCATTCGTGCGGCTGTGCCGCTGGAATGCGGCGGCCGAAGCGTGCGACGACGCGCTGACGGTCGATCATCGGGACGCCCGGCCCAGCGCGCGCACGCCGATCGTGTTCAAGATGTTCGGCGACCTGCGCGAGCCCCGCTCGCTGGTGCTGACCGAGGACCAGTATTTCGACTATCTGATCAGCGTGTCGAAGAACCTCGACGCGATCATTCCGCTGCAGATCCGCGCGCGCCTGAACGACAGCGCGTTGCTGATCATCGGCTTCGACGTGCAATCGTGGGACTTTCGCGTGCTGTTCCGCACCATCCTGAATCAGGAAGGCGCCGACCTGCGCAGCGAGTATCTGCATATGTCCGCCCAACTCGATCCCAACAGCATTCTCGACCCGGTCAGCGCGCGGCGTTATCTGGAGCGCTATTTTCAGGACAAGGCCAGGATGAAGCTGTACTGGGGCGATGTGGCGATGTTTGTGGCAGAACTGCAGCGGCGGCTGCGGCCCTAGCGAGGCACCATGGCATCCATCGCACCCGCGGCACCGGCGACCTCGACGTCCTCGACATCCTCGACGTCCCATTGCCCCTATATCGGACCGTCGCCGCTGACGGAACAGTCGCCGATCTTCGGGCGCGACCGCGAGATCGAGGAACTGGGCTACCGCCTCGTCGCGGATCGCATCGTGGTGCTGTATTCGCCGTCGGGTGCCGGCAAGAGTTCGCTGATCGAAGCGGGCTTGCGGCCGCGCTTGCGCGACCGCTTCGACGTGCTGCCGACCGCGCGGGTCGGCGGCGAAGCGCCGGGCGACGGCGAGCCCGTCAACCGCTATGTGTGGAGCGTGCTGCAGTGCTGGGCCGCGGCCGGCGCCGTGCCACCGAGCCCTGACGATACGCTGCTGTCGTACCTGTCGCGCGTGCGCGAGCCGGCCGGTGGACGGTCGCGCCGGATGCTGCTGATCTTCGACCAGTTCGAGGAGATCTTCACCGCCGACGCCAACGATACCGGGGACAAGCTGGCCTTTTTCACGCAGTTGGGCGATCTGCTGGGCCAGGGCGGCAGCCATGTCTGGGCGCTGTTCTCTATGCGCGAGGAGTTCTTTTCGTGGCTGGACCCCTATCGGGACCGGGTCCCCACGCGGCTGATCAACACGATGCGCATCGACCTGCTGTCGCGCGAGCAGGCGGTGCAGGCACTGATCGGGCCGGCGAACGCGGCCGGCGTGACCTTCGACGAGAACGCCGCCCGGCATCTGGCTCGCGATCTGGCGAAGGTCCGTGTGCCGGGTCCCAACCAGCCGGCCTACCGCGATGGCCGCTATGTCGAACCCGTGCAATTGCAGGTTATCGGCATGAATCTGTGGCTGGCCTGCTTTGGCGACAGCGCACCGCCAGCCGGCGCCCGTATCCGATTGGAGGACGTCGAGCATCTGGATGCCGGCGCGGCGCTCGAAGCCTATTACAACGCCACGCTGGAGCGCACGGCGGCGACTGCCCCGCGCGAGCGCGTGTTGCGCGACTGGATCGAGGACAAGCTGATCACGGCGTCGAACCTGCGCTCGCTGGTGATGTTCGACAGCGGTGCGAAATCCGCTCCCACCGCCGAAGAACTGGCGATGCTGCAGCGCCTGTATCTGGTCCGCGCCCAGAGCCGCCAGGACGCGCAGTGGTTCGAGTTGGCGCATGACCGGCTGGTGGGACCGGTGCGCGCAAGTAACGGGCGATGGCGCGAGCGGCATTTGCCGCATTGGAAGAACCTGGTGCGCGCGTGGACGATGGCCAACGAGAATCCGGCCTTGCTGCGCAACGCGGTACCCGAGGAAATCGAGGCGGCGTTGCACGAGCCGCCGCAGCAGCACAGCGATGCGGAGAACCGCTTCCTGTCCGACTACCGACGCGACGCGATCGAACGCAAGCGGGCGCGCCGGCTGCGGCAGATCGGCTACGGCGCCGCCCTGTCGATGGTCGTGCTGACCGTGGTGGCGCTGCTGCTGGCGTTCAAGCTCAATCGGCAGAACATGCTGTTGTCCGTCGTCAGCACCCGGCCCGCGCCGGACGTGGCGTTGCTGGCGGCCGTCGAAGGCATGGATGGGCACAGCCTGTTTCGGCCGCCCGGCGGCTTTGACTTTCGCCGGACGCTGGTCAGCGCGATGGAGCGCGCTCGGCATATCGAACGCTATCTGCTGCGGGCCGACGGCCGGACGCTGACGGTGCAGGCCAATGCGCACTACCGGGTGCTGGGGCGGCTCCATCCCGGACGGGCCGAGATCGAAGTCGTCCCACTGCAAGGCGGCCCGCCGGTGCGGCTGTCGACGGGCATGCTGGCAGCGTGGCACCCCGGCGGCGTGCGCGCGTTTGCGCTGGCCGGGCCGGCCATGCTGGCGATCGGCGGGCAGGATGGCAGCGTCACGCTGTGGGATCTGACCGGCGCCCCGGCGCCGGTCGCGCTGACGATGCCCGACACCGGCATGCAGCGCGGGCTGGGCGGCGTCGCCTCGCTGCACAGCGACGGCAACCGGCTTGCGGCCGGCTACGACAGCGGCCGCATCGCGGTATGGGATCTGAATCCTTCCCGCCCCCCGGCGGAGCGGGTGACGCCGATTGCTGCGATCCAAGGCCATCGCTCGCGGGTGACCGACGTCGCGCTGTTCGATCGGGGGACGCGTCTGGCGACATCCGGCTGGGATAGTGCCGCCTATCTTTGGCAGCTGCCGGAGTCGCCGGCACAGGGCAATGCGCGCGTGCGTCCGGAGAAGCCCGCCCAGGCATTGCTGGTTCCCCCTGATGCCAAAGACTGGTACCCGGGTCTGCACAGCATTGCCGTGAGTCCCGACGGCAAGCTGGCCGCGGCAGGCTCGCGCTCCGGCCGCATCACGGTCTGGCGCACGTCGGACGGCGGTCGGTGGCCCCGCCCGCTGCTGGGGCACGACGACGCGGTGGTGCGGATGCTGTTCCAGAACGATGGCGTGTTGCTGTCGGCGGGCTGGGACGGCCGCGTCATCAAGTGGCTACTGGACCCCGAAGGCATGGATGTCCGCCGCTCGGTGCTGGTGGACCTGCCGTTCCAGATCGCCGGCCTGGCGACCGGTCCCGCTGCGGACCTGGCGGTGGTGTCGTCCGAACAAGGCGAACTGCTGCAGCTGCGGACCGCCACACCGGTGCATCCGATGGCCCGCATCGTGGTACGGGGCCACGACGGTGCCCCGCCCCTGCTGCTCGCGCTGCCCGGCAGCCAACCCGCCACCGTGGCGGCGTCCGGCGAGGGCGGCATGATGTGGCTGCCCGCCGGACACCGCGACGCCGCGCCGCGTTCGTCCGACCCGTCCGCGACGCCGGTCCAGGCGATGGACTGGGCGCGGGTCGCACGGCGGCTGGCGCTGGTCGACGGCAACGGCGACGTGTATGTCGCCGGCACGGGCGGCGCGCGCGAACCGGTGCGCATGCCGGGCCTGCACGCCGGCTCGCTGGTCCGCGTCGCGCTGAGCGCGGACGGCACGCTGCTGGCCATCCGCTCGGTCGATCGCAATGCCAGCCGGCAGCTGCAGCTATGGCGCTTGCCCGCGGCCCCGACGCAGGCCGCGCTTGCCGAGGGCGGAGCGCCGTGTGCGATCGCGTTGCCGGCCGATCTGCGCAGGACATCCAATGCCGTGTTTCGACCGGGGGCGGCGCACGAGCTCGCCGTGGCCGACGACGACAAGGTGCGGCTGTGGACGATCACGCTGCCCAGGAGCGGCTGCATCGGCGCAACCGTCACGCGCAAGCGCGTGTTCGACCGTTTGCCGCGCGGGCAGATCACCAGCCTCGCCTTCGAGCCGCAAGGGCGCGCGCTGCTGGCAGGCAACTATCTGGGCAAGGTCTATCGCATTCCGGTCGAGGGCGGCCGCGACGATGCGGCCGCCGGCAAGCGCACGAGAGAACCGGCGGTGACGGTGCTCAAGCATGACGCCTCGGGCGTCATCACCGCGCTCGCGATGCCCGCCGATGCGCCGTTCGTGGTGGCCGGCGACGATCACGGCAATCTGTTCCTGCTGGCCTCGGATGGCCGTGGGCTTCTGCCGCTACCCCAGTCGGTCTATCGCGACGGCGACCGCCGCCAGCCCATCGCATTTCTTTCGTTGTCCGACGATGGCAGACGCCTCTACTCGGCCGGCACCGAACTGGCGGCGGAATGGAATCTTGATCCCGACGCGTGGCGCGGCACGGCATGCCGGATCGCCGGCGGCGGCTTCACCGATCGGCAGAAGGCCGCTCTGTTCAGCGGCGGCTTCATCGCCCCGGCGCCATGCGAGTCGTTCGACACGGGCGCCGACGCCTCGTAGCGCCGTCGTTCGGCGGCATCTCACCAGCCCATTGCCCAGGAGACACGCCATGCCCTTCGTGAACTTGCCGGATGACGGCGACCGCTATGCCCTGATCGCCTTCGACGAGGATGGCGACGAACGAGCGGACGACCCGGATGGCGAAGCCGGCTGCCTGTCGTTGCGGCTGCTCGAGCGCTGGCGCGCCGCGCCGCCGACCGATGTCTTCCTGTGGTGCCATGGCTGGAAGGGCGACATGCCGGCTGCGCTGGACCAGTACGGCAGATGGATCGGCGCCTTCGCGCGGCAGCGTGCCGATCGAGAGGCGGCGCAGGCCCAGCGGCCGGAGCTGCGGATCGAACATGTCGGACTGCATTGGCCCAGCCAGCCCTGGGGCGACGAGGAGATGGCCGAGGGCGCGGGCGATGCCAGCTTCGCCGCAGCCGCGGCGGTGGGGCCGCAGGCGTTGATCGACGCTTACGCCGAACGTCTGGGCGATACGCCGCGGGTGCGCGCCGCGCTGGCCACGATCGTCGAAGTGGCACGCACCGAGCCCGATGCGATGCGCCTGCCCGTCGAGGCGCAGGCCGCCTACCGCGATCTCGATTGGGCGCTGGGGCTACGGTCCGAAGGCATCGGCGGCGACTTGTCGTCCGACCGTCTGCCGTTCGACCCGGAGCAGGCCTTCGATGACGCGCTGCAGGTCGATGCCGCATTCGGCGGCCCTTCGCTGTCCGGCATCCTCGCGCCGCTGCGCCAGCTGTCGTTCTGGACCATGAAAAAGCGTGGGCAGCGGATCGGCGAGACCGCGCTGCATCCGCTGCTGAACCGGCTGCTCGAGGCTGCGCCGGCGGTCCGGCTGCATCTGGTTGGCCACAGCTTCGGCTGCGTGGTGATGTCCTCCGCGCTGGCCGGGCCGGGCGGCGATGCGCCGTTGCGCCGGCCCGTGGCCAGTTGCGTGCTGATCCAGGGCGCGATGTCGATCTGGTCCTATTCGCCCGACATCCCGTTGCAGCCCGGCACGGCGGGCTACTGCCACGGGATCCTGACGCACGGCAAGGTCAGCGGGCCCATCGTCGTCACCCGGTCGCGCCACGACAGCGCGGTTGGCGTGCTGTACCCCTGGGCCGCCGGCGTCGCGAGCCAGCTGACCCTGGCGGAAACCTCGGCGTTGCCCAAGTACGGCGCGATCGGCGCGTTCGGTCTGCAGGGCATCGATGGGGCCGCAGACGCGTCGATGCTCGGCGTGGACGGCGTCTACCCATGGGGGGAAGGCGACGTGTTCAATCTCGATGCGAGCCAGTTCATCCGCAAGGGCCAGGGCATCTCCGGGGCGCACAGCGATATCGACGGCCCGGAGGTCGCGCACCTGATCTGGCAGGCCGCGATGGCCGCCATCGCCGCGAACGGGAACACGCCATGAACGCGCACGCCGCGGAACCGGACGAGGGCGAGGCGCCGCTGCCGCTTGGGGTCGACGCCGACACCGGTCTGCCGCTGCCGCCGATCGACGCTCGCGCCTTCGATGCGTTCGGTCGGCGCGAGACCGAGCGTCGCCGCTCCCCCGAAGCGGCCGCGGAGAAATCGCGTCAGTCCCGCACATTCGCGTTGATGGGCGATGTCTCGGCCAACGAACTGGATCAGGCCGGCTGGGGGCTGGTGTTCGCCAGCGGCACCGATCCGGCGCCGTGGCTGGACGCGCTGGCGCCTCTGGTGGGAAGACGGCGGGAACAGGCCGGCGCCCGCTTTCGCGTCTTCGCCGGCGAGCAGGGTTGCCAGCCGGGCGAAACGGCGAGCGCCTGGCTGACCCGGCATGGCGCCTCGCTGAACCTGGTCGATCCGGAACTGGGCGTGCCGTACTACCTCGCGCTGGTCGGCTCGCCGCAGCAGATTCCCTACGCGTTCCAATACACGCTGGACCTGTACTGGGCGGTCGGCCGCCTGGATTTCGCCGCGCCCGATGAGCTGCGCCACTATGCGGACAGCGTCGCGGCATGGGAAGCGGCGAACCATGCCAGGGCTACCCTACCGGGCAGCGTGTTGTTCGCGACCTGCCACGATTTCGACCGTGCTACCCGCCTGCTGACGCGCCAACTGGTCGGCCCGCTGGCCGAGACGCTGGGGCGGCGCCCCGACATGGCCTTCCATCCGGTGCTTGCCGAAGCCGCCACCAAGGCGGCGCTGCGCGAGATCCTGCGCGGCAAGCTGACGGACGGCGCACCGGCGCTGCTGTTCACCGGCACGCACGGCGTCAGCCTGCGCGCGGATGATCCGCGCCAGGCCGGTACGCAAGGCGCCATCGTCTGCCAGGACTGGCAGGGCTACGGGGCGATCGGGCCCGATCACTGGTTTGGCGCCGACGATCTGCCAGAGGACATCCATTGCCACGGCATGATCTACTTCTGTTTCGCCTGCTACGGTGCGGGGGTACCCGAGTTCGACGACTTCGTGCAGGCGCAGGCCCCAGTGCGCATTGCGCAGGCTTGCCGTACCGCACGGCTGCCGCAGCGGCTGCTGGCGCATCCGGACGGTGGCGCGCTGGCGGTGCTTGGGCATGTCGACCGCGCTTGGGCATACAGCTTCCAGAACACACGGGCCGCGCCGCAGACCCAGGGCTTTCGCGACGTGATCGGCAGCCTGATGCGCGGCGATCGTATCGGTCATGCGACCGACCGCTTCAATCTGCGCTGGGCCGCGCTCAGTACCGAGTTGGCGGACCTGCTGCGCGAACGTCAGGCAGGCGCCATGGTGCCGGAGCGCGAGCTCGCGCAGCGCTGGGTGATGCGCGACGATGCGCGCAACTACGTGGTCCTCGGCGATCCGGCGGTACGTATGCAGCGATGAATGCAGCGATGGATGCCGAGAGGAATGCCGAGAGGAATGCCGTCTCGAGCCGTCATCTCGGCAGCCGCCGGACTGTCCCGGCATCGATATAAAAAACATATCGTCCAAGCCATTCTTGGTATTGGACGCAAATCGCGGTTTCCTCGAAGATTCCACCATCCGGCGGGCTCGTTCCCGGCCGCACATCGACAAGTGGGAAGAGGAGACAAGCATGCCGACCAGCGCCGTCCGTCAGGACGTTTCATCGCAACCCGACGTCGCGGCGACGCCGCCGCTGCATCCGGTGCCCGATCAGCATGGCGTCAATCTATTTGCCAGCGATCCCGATCTGCGCGCGCTGCTGCCGCTGTATCTGCCGGCGGACCTGTACCAGCATCTGTTGCCGCATCTGGATCGCATGGGCGCGCTGGCCGGCGGCGTGCTCGATGCACTGGCCAATACCGCCGACCACCATCCGCCCACGCTGACGCACCGCACGCGCACCGGCATCGATGCGCAGCGCATCGACAAGCATCCTGCCTATGTCGAGCTCGAACGCGTGGCCTTTGCCGAGTTCGGGCTGGCGGCGGTATCGCATCGCGGCGGCGTGCTGGGCTGGCCGCAGGCGATGCCGGCGGCGGCCAAGTACGCGCTGACCTATCTGTTCGTGCAGGCGGAGTTCGGCCTGTGCTGCCCGCTGTCGATGACCGATTCGCTGACGCGCACGCTGCGCAAGTTCGGCGATCCTGCGCTGGTCGAGCGCTTCCTGCCGAACCTGACCACGCAGGTGTTCGAGGACCTGTACCAGGGCGCGATGTTCATGACCGAACAGGGCGCGGGCTCCGATGTGGCGGCCACCGCCACGCGCGCGATCCCCGATCCGCAGGCGCAGGGCGGCTGGCGCCTGACCGGCGACAAGTGGTTCTGCTCGAATCCCGATGCCGAGCTGGCGATGGTGCTGGCGCGTCCGGACGGTGCGCCGGACGGCATCAAGGGCGTGTCGCTGTTCCTGCTGCCGCGCCGGCTCGCCGATGGCAGCCCGAACCACTATCGGATCATCCGCTTGAAGGACAAGCTCGGCACGCGCTCGATGGCGAGCGGCGAGATCCGCCTCGAAGGCGCGCACGCATGGCTGGTCGGCGAGCCGGGACGCGGCTTCGTGCAGATGGCGGACATGATCAACAATTCGCGGCTGTCCAACGGCGTGCGCGCCGCCGGACTGATGCGCCGGGCGTTGTCAGAAGGACTGTTCATCGCGCGGGAGCGCCGTGCGTTCGGCAAGCGGCTGATCGACATGCCCCTGATGCGCCGCCAGTTACTGAAGCTGACGCTGCCGACCGAGCAGGCCCGCACGATGGTGTTCCAGACTGCCGAGGCGCTGCGCCGGGCCGATGCGGGCGAGACCGAGGCCTATCCGCTGATGCGCATCCTGACGCCGCTGATCAAGTTTCGCGCCTGCCGCGACGCGCGCAAGGTCACCGGCGATGCGATGGAGATCCGCGGGGGCTGTGGCTACATCGAGGAATGGAGCGACCCACGGCTGGTGCGCGACGCCCACCTGGGCTCGATCTGGGAGGGCACCAGCAATATCGTCGCGCTCGACGTGCTGCGGGCGATCCGGCGCGAGGGTGCACTGCCAGTGCTGCGGGCCCATCTACAGCAGCTGTTGGCGCAGACGCCGCTGCACGCCAATGCCCGTGTGGCGTTCGAAGGCGCGCTGGAACGAGCCTGCACGCTGGCGGCCGACGCCGCCCAGGCCGATGCCGCGGGCGATGTGCTCGCGCGCCAGGCCGCATCCGCGCTGTACCACGTGACCAGCGCGGTGGCGATGGCCTGGGAAGCGGGACGCATCGGCTCGGTGCGCCGCATGCGTCTGGCCCAGCTGGTGCTGATCCACCGTGTGCTGCCGCGCGACCCACTGGCGGGCGGCGCCGAACCCGATTGGCTGGCCGACACCGTGGCACCCCCGGCCGAAGGCGCGGTGCAGCCTGCCGGCGAGGTCGATCAGGTCGACCTGTTCTGAAGACACGCGGACCTACCCGCGGCGAGGCGCATGCCGTCGCGGCCGGTCCTGCGCAATGAGCAACGCGACAAGCCACGCAACAAGCAACCGAACAAGCAACCCCACAAGCGCCCGGGACGATGAATCCCGACGGCGCATGGCCCGACAAGGAGACATGAGATGACCCCCTGGCAACGCATCGCGGCGATCGCCGCCGTTTCCACGCTGACGCTGTGCGCCGGCATCGCGCCCGCCTTCGCGCAGAAGGACTATCCGTCCAAGCCGATCATGATGGTGGTGACCTACCCGCCGGGCGGTCCGACCGACGCGATGGCGCGCACGCTGGCGGCCTCGCTGAAGAACACGCTCGGGCAGCCGGTGGTGGTCGAGAACCGCGCCGGCGCCGGCGGCAATATCGGCGCGGAAGCCGTCGCGCGCGCCGAGCCCGACGGCTACACGCTGATGTTCGGCACGTCGGCGCCGCTGGCGATCAACGTCAGCCTCTATCGCAAGATCAACTACGACCCGATCCAGAGCTTCACGCCGGTGATCCAGATCGGCCATCTGCCGAATGTGCTGGTCGTCAATCCGTCGGTGCCGGCGAAGAACGTCCGGGAGCTGATCGCCTATGCCAAGGCCAATCCCGGCAAGCTGACCTATGCCTCGTCGGGCAACGGCGCCTCATCGCACCTGGCCGGCGTGCTGTTCAACAACCTGGCGGGCACCGATTTCCAGCACATTCCGTACAAGGGCACCGGTCCGGCGCTGAACGATCTGCTGGGCGGCCAGGTCAGCATGACCTTTACCGACGTGCTGACCGCGCTGCCCTTCATCAAGAGCGGCAAGCTGCGCGCGCTCGGCGTGACGACCAGCGAGCGGTCGCAGGCGCTGCCCGATGTGCCGACGGTTGCCGAGCAGGGCGTCGCCGGCTTCGACGTATCGGTGTTCTTCGGCGTGGTCGCACCGGCCGGCACGCCGAAAGAGGCCATCGGCAAGCTGAATTCGGCCTTTGCGGACGCACTGAAGCAGCCGGAGGTCCGCAAGACGCTGCAGGGACAGGGGCTCGAGTTCGCACCGTCGACCAAGCCCGAGCAACTGGGCGGCTTTATCAAGGCCGAGGTCGGCAAGTGGCGCGCGGTGGTGCAGAAGTCCGGTGCGCAGCTCGACTGACCGGAATCGACGACGATGCCGACGATGGCAACGAGCCAGGGAAATTCGATGACGCAAGCAAGCACCGGCGCGCTCGCCGGCATCCGGGTGGTCGACCTGTCGCGCATCCTGGGCGGCCCTTACTGCGGGCAGATCCTCGGCGACCACGGCGCCGATGTGCTGAAGATCGAGCCGCCGCAGGGCGACGACACGCGGACCTGGGGCCCGCCGTTCAAGGACGGCGTGGCTTCCTACTACTTTGGCCTGAATCGCAACAAGCGCGTGATGCGGCTCGATCTGGCGGCGCCGTCCGAGCGCGAGGTATTGCTCGCGCTGCTGGCCGACGCCGATGTGCTGATCGAGAACTTCAAGACGGGCACCATGGAGAAATGGGGCCTGGGCTACGAGGCGCTGTCGGTGCGCTTCCCGCGCCTGGTGCACTGCCGTGTGTCGGGCTTCGGCGCCGACGGTCCGCTGGGCGGCCTGCCGGGCTACGATGCCGCGATCCAGGCGATGGCAGGCATCATGAGCATCAACGGCGAGGCGGACGGCGAGGCGCTGCGCGTCGGCTTGCCCGTGGTCGACATGGTGACCGGGCTGAACGCCGCGCTGGGCGTGCTGCTGGCGTTGCAGGAACGGGAGCGCAGCGGCCGCGGCCAGTTCGTCGAGGCCGCGCTGTATGACTCGGGCCTGTCGCTGCTGCATCCGCACGCGGCCAACTGGTTCATGAGCGGCAAGGCGCCGCAGCGCACGGGCAATGCCCATCCAAACATCTATCCGTACGACACGGTGGCGACCGCCACCGATCCGATCTTCCTGGCGGTCGGCAACGACCGGCAGTTCCGCATCCTGTGCGAGCAGCTTGGCGTGCCCGCGCTGGCCGACGACGCGCGCTATGCGACGGCCGGGGCACGCTCGGTCAATCGGTCCGCGCTGAAGGCCGAGCTGGAGGCGCAGTTGAGCACGCGCGACGGCAAGGCGCTGGCGGATACGCTGGTGCAGGCCGGCGTGCCCTGCGCTCCGGTGTTGTCGGTGCCCGATGCCTTGCAGCATCCGCACACCGCGCATCGCGAGATGGTGGTCGAGATGGAAGGCGGCTACCGGGGTTTGGGCGCGCCTGTGAAGCTGTCGCGCACGCCGGCGACCTATCGTTTCGCGCCGCTGGCCGAGGGAGACGCCTTCCTACCGCGGGAGGGGGAGGGCTAGCCTGCTGTCCACTTTGGACATGGCGGATCTTGGGCTATGGTAACGAGACGCATTCCGAGCGTGAGGCAGCGCCAGCTGGCGCAGACCCGACCGCCGGTGCCGATCGATTCCCAAGGAGACCACCATGTCCTATGTCGACGGTTTTGTCATTGCCGTGCCCACCGCCAACCGCGAGGCCTACCGCGAAATGGCGCAAAAGGCCGCGCACGTGTTCAAGGAGTACGGCGCCCTCCGGGTGTTCGAATGCTGGGGCGACGATGTGCCCGAGGGCAAGGTCACGTCGTTCACGATGGCGGTGCAGCGCAAGGACGACGAGTCCGTGGTGTTCTCGTGGATCGAGTGGCCGTCGCGCGAGAAGCGGGACGAAGGAATGAAGGCTGCAATGGCCGATCCGCGGCTGGCGAACGACATGCAGAACATGCCGTTCGACGGTCAGCGGATGATCTATGGCGGGTTCGAGCCGATCGTCCAGGCCTGAGCGGACAGGCCGGACCGTTCCGCTGGCTTGCGCGCTGGCGCACAGTGCCGGAATTTTGGCCGGTAGCGAGGCGGACCGCGGCTAGAATCGCGGTTCGCGACGCCCTCGCGTCGTTGTCCCGCATACCGACCGCCACCCATGCCGACCAAGAAGCCCGACGCCAGCGCACGCGCGAACAGCGAGCAAGCCCTTCAACTCCTCGACGCGGCCACCGAACACGTGCTGACCCATGGCCTTGGCGACCTGTCGCTGCGCAGCGTGGCCGAGGCCCTGGGCACCAGCCACCGCATGCTGATCTACTACTTCGGCTCGGCGGACGGCTTCTGGCAGGCGCTGCTGCATCGCATCCGCCATGCCGAACAGCAGGCGAGACATCATGCGCTGGCCGAAGGCACGGATCCGAAGTCAGCGCTGGTTGCCGCCTGGCAACGATACTCGGCATCGAACTACCTGCCGATCATGCAGCTGGTGTTCGAGATCTACGGCCGTGCCATTCGCGACCGCGAACGCTTCAGCGGCTTTCTCGAGGATGTCATCGGCAGCTGGACCGGCATGCTGGCCGAACGCTTCGAACGCAGCCTCGGCATGAGCCGAAGCGAAGCGAAGCTTCTGGCCCGCGTCGAAGTGGCGACGATCCGCGGGCTGCTGCTCGATCTGGTCACCACCGGCGATCGCAAGGGCACCACCGCCGCGATCGAATATTTCGCCGAAATGATGACGCGGCCGCGCCAGCGATGATCCGCCGACTACCCTTGCTTTCCCTGCATTCCAGCCGCTGAGTTCGCGCCGTAATCCGCGCTGGAATCCGCGCTGGAATCCGCGCGATTCTTCGCGCGATTGTTCGCGTATACCCTCGCTACACCGATCCATGTACCACATGGTACATTGCGACTCGATTCGGCCGACGGCTGCGGCGGCCGAACGACATCCCGAGCGGGACGAATCGACGAAACGGTGAGTGCAGGAATGAAACGGCGAACACTTTTGGGCTGGACTGCGGGCGCAGTGCTGGCCGCCACGCTGCCCGGTATCGCGCAGGCGGAAAACTATCCCTCGAGGCCGGTCCGGCTGGTGGTGCCCCAGGCCGGCGGAACGGGCAACGACGTGCTGGCGCGGGCGCTGGCGGAACGGCTGGGACATGCCTGGAAGCAGGCGGTGGTGGTGGAAAACAAGCCGGGCGCCAACGGCGCGCTGGCAATCAACTACGTGCTGTCGCAGCCCGCCGACGGCTACACGCTGTTCTTTGCCGGCGTGTCGAACCTGAGCTTCAACCCGCATCTGTATCCGAAGCTGCCGTACAACCCGTCGAAGGATCTGGTGGGCGTTGCCATGCTGGCGAACTCGCCGTTCGTCTTCGTCGCGGCGCCGTCGCTGAAGGTCAAGACCTTGCAGGAGTTCGTGCAGATGGCGAAGGCGCGTCCGGGCGAGATCAGCTTCGCGTCGGGCGGCGTCGGCAATTCCACGCATCTGGCAATGGAACTGGTCGCCGAAAAGGCGGGAATCAAGCTGCAGCACGTTCCGTTCAATGGGCCGGGCGGCGCCACCAGCCTGATGAACGGCCAGACGCCGGTGATGATGAACGTGGTGGCCGGCGTGCACGCAAACATCGTCGGGCAGAAGCTGGTGCCGCTCGCCGTCACCGGCGACAAGCGTCTCGCCGCGTTGCCCAACGTGCCGACCTTCAAGGAGCTGGGCTATGACGTCGCGGTGCCGGGCTGGTACGCCATCGTCGCCAAGACCGGCACGCCGGCGGCGCTGGTGCAAAAGATCAACGCCGACATCAATCAGGCACTGGACGACCCGCAATTGAAGGAGAAGCTGGCGTTCCAGTTCCTCGAACCGATCAAGGGACCCTCAACGGAGGTCGAGCGCTACATGAAGCGCGACTCTGAAGCCTGGGGCCCGGTCATCCGCAAACTCGGCATTTCTCTCTGATCACGACGCCATGCCTCATCTGACAAAAGCCGTCCACGAATATCGCCTCGCGTCGATGCGCAAGCTGATGGACCGACTGCGCGTCGATGCGCTCGTCTTCGGCACGCCCGACTTCTTTCAATTCGCGACCAACTTCCAGCTGGACGTATGGCCATGGGAGCGGCCGGTCTTCGTGGTCGTTACGCGCAACGGCGATACCTTCGCGGTGATGAACGAGCTGTCCACCAACCATATGCGCTTCGCCACCGAAAAGGGCAAGGTGTGGTTGTCGGATATCACCTATTACTCCGAGCATCCGCGCGTCTCCAATCGCCTGGCGTTGGTGCCGCAGCTGCCCGAAGTGGTTGCGGGACTGCTGGCCGAAAAGGGACTGGGCATGTCCCGCATCGCCGTCGATGTCGCGCATCCCATTCTGACGGCGGCGCAGCGCTATCTGCCTGAGATGACGCTGCGGCCCGCGATGGGCGAGATGCGCAGCCTGCGGTGGGTCAAGCATGCCGAGGAACAGCAGGTCATGCGCGAACTCGGCGCACTGACGGACTGGGTGCAGGACCGGTACCGCGAGAACATTCGCGCCGGTCGGCTGGTCCAGGAGCTCGATCACGCGATGGCGGCCCTGATGGTCGAGGAAGCCGCGCGCCGCTTCCCCGGCGAGGACTTCGACATCCTGAAGTGCTGGACGCTGTCCGGCCCCGCCTCCGCCTCCCCGCATGGCGACGGCGCGGCCTGCGGCGCGCGCATTTCGGCGGGCGACACCATCGTCAACCTGGTGCTGCCGCGTTTGAATGGACTATACGTCGAGAACGAACGGACCTGGTTCTGCGGCAAGCCGACGGACCAGCAGGCGCGCCTGTATTCCGTCGCGGCCGAAGCCACCGATGCCGCGGTCGAGGCGGCGGTGCTGGGCAAACGCGTCTGCGACATGGATGCCGCGGCATTGCAGGTGATCGAGCGGGCCGACTGCGCGCAATACGTCTTTCACCGGACCGGCCATGCCGTTGGCCTGATGCTGCATGAGTATCCGGAGGACATGGCGTTCAATACGCGGCCGCTGCTGGCAGGGGAGGTGTATTCCGCCGAGCCGGGTCTTTATGTCTATGGACTCGGCGGCTTCCGCCTCGACGATACGGTGATCGTGGGCGAGCGGCCGGAGGTCATCGTCAAGACGCCGAAGACGTTGGCTTACGCGACGGTGGCGTAGCGCAACGCGGCAGGATTGGCCATCCGCCGTCATGCGAATGGCCCGAGGCAACTATTTGCTGAGCAGGCGGTCGAGCTTGGCGTCCACTTGTTGGAGGCGCATATCGATTGCGCCGACTCGAACCTCGAGCGCGCCCAGCCGGGCTTCCACTGCGTCAAGTCTGGCGCCGAAGCGATCCAGCCTCTTGTCGACTGCATCGAGCCGGCCCGTCAGCCGCTTGTCCATTTCGATAAGCTGGGCCTGCAACGGTGCGGTGTTCTTGTCGACCTTGTCTTGCATGTTGGAGCTTTGGAAGCTCATCACCGAGATGACGAGCGCGATCCCACTGCCGACGGACGAGAACACGCCCCACGGGGGAATGATTACCCCCACCTGCTTGCGGATCAGTTGAAGCGCGTCGTGTCGGGACAGCGCGTCGTCGCGGCGTCGATGGGGCTTGGGGCGAGGGGGGGCGGCTTGCATCGCATCGTGATCGGTAACGTTCGGGTCCGGGGTGGTGATCATGGTCTTCGTCCATCGAGATAAGAAGGGCGGCATCGGTCGGCGAGGCGTGGGACAAGGATCAACGTCCTTGCCGCCACACCACTCGACTGATGCCGCACTATCCCACCTCAGGATTTGCCCGGCTTTCGCTTTTTTCCGACGTCCATCGAAGAGCGTGCACACGATCCCGACACATTCCCTTCGCTGGCGCGACGCCCCGCGCTCGCCTGGCGATCAACCAGGAATCATCCCCGTCAGCCAATACGCCTGCACCATCGTGATGATCCCGACGATCACCGCGAACAGCAGGCTGTGCTTGACCGTGAAGCGGAACAGCTCCGACTCGCGGCCGACCAGTCCGGTTGCCGCACAGGCCACCGCGATCGACTGCGGCGAGATCATCTTGCCGGTCACGCCGCCGGTGGTATTGGCGGCCACCAGCAGCGTGTCCGAGACGCCGATCTGATGCGCGGTCGTGCTCTGCAGCGAGCAGAACAGCGCGTTCGACGAGGTGTCGGAGCCGGTCAGGAAGACGCCCAGCCAGCCCAGGAACGGCGAGAAGAACGGGAAGGCCGCGCCGGTGCCGGCCAGCAGCAACGCCAGCGTCGACGACATGCCCGAGTAGTTGGCGACGAAGGCGAAGGCCAGCACCAGTCCGATCGACAGGATCGGCCGGCGCAGCTCGAGCAGCGTCTCGCCGAAGGTCGCCAGCAACGCGCGCGGCGACATGCGCAGCAACACGGCGGAGATCAGCGCGGTCAGCAGGATCGCGGTGCCGACGGCGGACAGCAGGTCGATCTTCAGCACCGCGTCGTAGGCCTTGGGCTCGGCGACGATCGGCGCGGTCTTGACGACCAGCTTGTCGAGCCACGGCACCGAAAACTTCAGCACCGTGCCCGCCAGCGCGCCGCCCGGCGCGAACAGCGCCTTGAACGGCTGCAGGCTCCACACCGTGACGATGGCGGTCAGGATGCCGAACGGCGCCCAGGCGCGCACCGTCTGGGCAAGGGTGTACGGCGAAGCCTTGCGCGCGTTGCGCTCGTTCGCCGTGCCGATCGCAGGGAAACCGCCCATATCGCCGAAGCCGCCAAGCGCAGCGGCGCCACCGTGGCCGGCACGCAGCGACGCGCCGGCGGCGCGAGCCGCGCTGCGCGGTTGCCAGACCTTCAGGAAGGCCGACAGCGACACCAGGCTGACCAGGGCCGAGGTGATGTCGGGCAGTTCGGGACCGATATGGTTGGCGGTGAAGTACTGCGTCACGGCAAAGCTGCCGCCGGTGACCAGCGCGGCCGGCCAGGTCTCGCGCACACCCTTGACGCCGTCCATCATGAACACCAGCCAGAACGGCACCGCCAGCGACAGCAGCGGCAATTGCCTGCCGGCCATCGCGCCGATATGGAAGGGGTCGATGCCGGTGACCTGTCCGGCCACGATGATCGGGATGCCCATCGCGCCGAAGGCCACCGGCGCGGTATTGGCGATCAGGCACAGACCCGCGGCGTAGAGCGGATTGAAGCCCAGGCCGACCAGCAACGCGGCGGTGATCGCCACGGGCGCGCCAAAACCGGCCGCGCCTTCGAGGAAGGCACCGAAGGCAAAGCCGATCAGCAGCACCTGCAGACGCTGGTCATCGGTGATCGCCAGCACCGAAGCGCGGATCACGTCGAACTGGCCGGTCTTGACGACGATCTTGTACAGGAACACCGCGGTGACGATGATCCAGGCGATCGGCCACAGGCCGTACAGGAAGCCGTAGCCCGCCGAGGCGAGCGCCTGCGGCACGGGCATGCCATAGCCTGCAATGGCCACGGCCAGCGCGAGCGCCAGCGTGATCGCGGCGGCCACATGGCCCTTCATGCGCAGCAGCGCCAGCGCGACGAAGAAGAACAGGATGGGAATGGCGGCCGCCAGCGAGGACAGCCACAGGCTGCCAAGCGGCGTATAGACCTGTTGCCAGGTTTGCATATCGGTCTCCTCCGAGGGATGCGAGTCTAGAAAGGGAAATTGGATTTGGCGAAGTGGCCGAGCACGTCTCGGTCACCATCGCGTCGTTCCCGCGAACGCGGGAATCCGGCGTCTTCGGAAGCCGCTGGATCCCCGCCTGCGCGGGGACGACAGACGTTGGTGGGCAGAGCGCTTGCTATTCGGGTTGCCCGCGCTCGCGCAGCAGATCGGCGAGGCTGCGCGCCGCCGGCCGCAAGGGCTCTCGATGATCGGTCCACCCCATCTGCCGCGATGGCGTGAACGCGCGCAGCCGCGTCGCGGCCCAGCGGAACACCCGGTAGAGGCGCGGATGCGCAAATGCGCCGCGCCAGAAGCGCCAGATCAGCTGTTCGCCGCGGCTGTAGCGCGCGCCCTGGCCGCGCAGGGGATGCTGTACCGCCTCGTCGGGATTGCGGTTGGCCTCGGTGCGCAGCCGGATCAGCAACTGGGGAATCGGAATCCGCACCGGGCAGACCTCGCCGCAGGCGCCGCACAGGCTCGACGCGGTCGGCAGATCGGCGGTGGCGTCCAGTCCCAGCAGATGCGGCGAGATGATCTTGCCGATGGGGCCCGGATAGGTGGTGCCGTAGGCGTGCCCGCCGATGCGGGTATAGACCGGGCAGTGGTTCATGCAGGCGCCGCAGCGGATGCACTGCAGCGTGGCGCGCAATTGCGCGTCGGCATAGGCCTGGGTGCGTCCGTTGTCGAGCAGCACCACGTGCATCTCGCGCGGGCCGTCGAGCTCGCCGGCGCGACGGGGGCCGGTGATCAGGTTGAAATAGGTGGTGATCGCCTGGCCGGTGGCCGAGCGCGTCAGCAGCGTGGCCAGCGGCACGATATGGTCCAGGCTCGCCACCACCTTCTCGATGCCCATGATCGCGATATGCACCGGCGGCACGGTGGTCGAGAGCCGGCCATTGCCCTCGTTCTCGACCAGCCACAGCGTGCCGGTGTCGGCGGCGGCGAAGTTGACGCCGGACAGGCCGATGTCGGCCTCGACGAAGGCGTGCCGCAGCGCGCGGCGGCCGGTCTGGATCAGCGTGTCGACGTCCTCGGTGTAGGGCGTGTCGGGGATATGCTGCTCGAACAGCGCGGCGATATCGCCGCGCGTCTTGTGAATCGCCGGCATCACGATATGCGAGGGGCCTTCGCCGGCCAGCTGGACGATGTATTCGCCCATATCCGACTCGAGGCTGCGGATGCCGCGCTCGGCGAGGTAATGGTTCAGCGCGATCTCCTCGCTGGCCATCGACTTGCCCTTGATCACGCTGCGCGCGCCGTGGCGCTCTGCAATGCCCGCGATGATTGCGTTGGCCTCGTCGGGCGTCTGCGCCCAATGGACCTGCACGCCGACCTCCGTCAGCTTTGCCTCCAGTTGCTCCAGCAGCTGCGGCAGATGCGCCAGCGCATGCTGGCGCACCGCCTCGCCGAGGTCGCGCAAGGCCTGCAGCTCGTCGCCGTCCGGAAACTGGATCGCGCGCTTGTTCTGCAGGAAGTCCATCGCGCCGCGGAAACTGCTGCGCAGCTTGGCGTCGTCGAGCGCCGCCCGGGCCCGCGCCTTGAAGTCGGCGGACGGCACGAAATGCATCGGGGTCGCGCTCATACCGGTTCTCCCGATGTCGGTGCCGACGCTTGTATTGCCGGCGATGCCGTGCTGCCGCCGCGCTCGACGATCAGCACCCACAGCCGGCGCGGCCCATGCGCGCCATAGGCCAGCGTCTGCTGGATGTCGGAGGTTTTCGACGCGCCGGACACCAGCACCAGATTGGTCGGCATGCCGTCCTGCCAGCGTTCGGCGCGCATCGCGGCGTGCAAATCGGCATGCAGCGTGTCGGCGTAGACCAGCGCCACATGCAGCGGCGGGACCAGCGAGACCGTGCGCGGCGCGCGCGCGTCCGGCAGCAGCACCAGCGTGCCGGTGCCGGCGATGCCCGAGCGCGCCACCGTGAAGCCGGCGTCGATGGTGTCGAACAGCTCGCCCTTCCACGCTTCGATGGGGCGTTGGTATGCGACGGCGTCGACGGCCGATGGCAGGCAGCGCGACAGCGCGATACCTTCCGGACCTTGGGGATCGAACAGCAGGCGGCGCACGCCGTCTTCGGCGAGGCGCTGGGCCAGCAGTGCGGGCCAGCCGGCCTCGTCGGTGCGCCAGACTTCGGCGTGTGCCGCGTGAAGGGCGGCCTGCATCGCGTCCGCGAGCGTGGCGCCGTCCGCGGGCGCGTGCATCGCGCGCCGGCCGTCGAAATGCGCGTCGATGCGCCGGCTCAGCGTTGGCGCCGCGGCGGGGTCGTCGTTGGCGACCGGCGCGGCAGCGCGCAGCCGTTCGAGGATGCGCGTGCGGGCGTCGTCGGCGATCATCGCTGCGTCTCCGTTGCGGCCAGCGCCGCGTGCGGGCCGGCGCTTCCATCGCGGTCGCCATCCCCGCTTCCATCCGCATGACCAAGACGGCGCCACAGGAACGTGGCCATATGCTCGACCTTGAGGCCCAACGCCTGCCGGCGTGCGGCATGGCCGATATTGAGCAGGCAGCCGCAGTCGGCCGATACCAGCGTGTCGCAGCCGGTGGCACAAGCGGAAGCGACCTTGTCCTGCACCATCGCGCCCGAGATGTCCGGATGCTTCAGCGAGAAGGTGCCGCCGAAACCGCAGCACTCGGATTCGCGCTCGTGTTCCAGCCGTGTGACACCGGGCAATGCGTCGATCAGTTCGACGCCGTGAACGCGCGTGCCCATCTCGCGGCGGGCCGCGCAGGAGGTATGCAGTACCACGGTCTCCGGCCTGACGGATCCCGACGTCGACGTCACAGCCTGCGCCGCATCCGGATAGCGGACCTTCAGCACGCGCAGCAGGAACTCGCTCAGTTCGAACACGCGCTCGGCCAGCGCGCGCGCCTTCGGGCCTGCCACGGCATCGTCCTCGAACAGCTTGGGCCAATGATGGCGCATCATGCCGGCGCAGGAGCCGGAGGGCACGACGATCGGCCAGGGCTGGGCGAACAGATCGAGCTGCGCCCGCGCGACGGCGCGGGCCTGCTCGGGGTTGCCGCTGCTGTAGGCCGGCTGGCCGCAGCAGCTCTGCCCGCGCGGAAAATGCACGGTCAGCCCTTCGCGCTCCAGCAGACGGACCGCATCCAGGCCGGCTTGCGGCACGAACAGGTCGACCAGGCAGGTCGCGAACAGGTACACCTGCGCGGGGGCCTCGGGGTATTGCCTCGGAATCATGTCTCGCTCCGGAGATGGCCCGCCTGCAATGGCGGGCTCGATGCGTAGTAGTGGCGTAGTAGTGGGGTAGTCGTGCGTTTGGGACGTCGTTCTGCGTCCGAGTGTGGGCGCGGCCGAGCACGTCCGCTTCGGCGGCATAATTCCCGCTGCGGCGGCAAGGTTCAAATTGGTTGGACCAGTTGAACGCGCGACGAAGCGAGGGGAGAGGACGATGGCGGCAGGCATGCGCGAGCGCGGCCGGGTGGAGGAGGTAATGCGCAAGGTCGAGACCGCGCTGCTGGACGGCACGTGGCCGGCGGGCACGCGCCTGCCGGCGGAGCGTGTCCTGGCCGAGACCTACGGCGTGGCCCGCAACACGGTGCGCGAGGCCACGCAACGGCTGGCGGCGCGGGGGCTGCTGCAGAGCCGGCGCGGCGCCGGCGTGTTCGTCACCGAGCAGCTGCGCAGCGGTATCGCGTCGCCGTGGCGCCAGCTGGTTGCCGACCATCCGGCGCTGCGCGAGGACATCCTGGAATTTCGCCGTGTGCTGGAGGGCGCCACCGCGTATTTCGCCGCGCTGCGCGCCGACGGGCAGGACCTGCGGTGGATCCGAACCCTGTTGGACCAGTTGGAGCGCGCCCGCGAGCGCGACGACAAGCAGGCGGAGGCCGACGCCGACGCCCAGCTGCACGAGGCGATTGCGCTGGCCTCGCACAACACGATGTTCCTGCACCTGCATACCAGCGTGATCGGCATGCTGCGCGAGCACATCACGACCAACGGTACCGGCCTGCGCGAGCAGGACGCCGAGGCCTCCGACCAGCTGCTGCTGCAGCATCGCACGCTGTGCGCCGCGATCCTGGCGCGGCGCCCGGAAGAGGCGCGCACGGCGATGCAGGCGCATATCGACTACGTGCGCAGCCGGGCGGAGTAGCCGGCCGTCGTCGAGCGACGCGCCTTCTTCGGAGCTCCGGAGTCTGGTTTCTTCCCGGCAGGCGCACGCAGAAATGGGTACGCTCCCGGCGCCGGCGTGGCACGACTGTCCGCTCGCCGACGCCGCAGTAGCCGTTCGCGCAACGGAAATCGGACCGGTTTTGGCGGCCGGTGAGCCGGCGGAATTGGCACGCAGAAACGGGTACGCTTCGCCCCCCAAGTCCTTCGCCAGAGAGTCGCCATCGGGCTTCTATGACGTTTGCGCGCTATATTCCGGACCAGGGGCCCGGTGCCGCGCCAAGCCGCGTCATGACAGGGCCACCGCTCCTTGCCGGGGGAACAGATGGCGTTCACTGAAACGATCGGCGCGCGGCGCTACGCGTTCGCGGACCTGAAGACGCTGCTGGCCAAGGCCAGCCCGGCCCGCTCGGGCGACCAGCTGGCGGGCCTGGCCGCCGACAGCGAAGAAGAGCGGATGGCTGCACGGATCGCGCTGGCCGACCTGCCGCTGTCGCGCTTCCTGAACGAGGCGCTGATCCCGTACGAAAGCGACGAGGTCACGCGCCTGATCGTCGACCGCCACGACGCCGGCGCCTTCGCGGAGATCGCCGCGCTGACGGTCGGCGAATTGCGCAACTGGCTGCTGCTGCACGAGACCGACGGCACGGTGCTGGCCCGCGTGGCGCCGGGCATCACGCCCGAAATGGCGGCCGCGGTCAGCAAGCTGATGCGCAACCAGGACCTGATTGCGGTGGCGCGCAAGTGCCGTGTGGTGACGCGCTTTCGCGACACGATCGGACTGCCGGGCCGGCTGTCGGTGCGCTTGCAGCCCAACCATCCCACCGACGACCCCAAGGGCATTGCCGCCTCGATCATCGACGGCCTGTTCTATGGCTGCGGCGACGCCACTATCGGCATCAATCCGGCTGGCGACAACCTGGCGTCGATCGTGGCGCTGCTGCGGCTGATCGACGAGCTGCGCGAGCGCCACGGCGTGCCGACGCAGTCGTGCGTGCTGACCCATGTCACCAACACGCTGCGTGCGATCGAGCAGGGCGCGCCGGTCGACCTGGTGTTCCAGTCGATCGCCGGCAGCGAGCAGGCCAACGCCGCCTTCGGGATCGATCTGGCGCTGCTGGCCGAAGCCCGCGCCGCCGCGCTGTCGCTGGGCCGCGGCACGGTCGGCGACAACCTCATGTATTTCGAGACCGGGCAGGGCAGCGCGCTGTCGGCCAACGCCCACCACGGCGTCGACCAGCAGACCATGGAGGCGCGGGCATATGCGGTGGCGCGCGCCTTTTCGCCGCTGCTGGTCAATACCGTGGTCGGCTTCATCGGGCCGGAGTACCTGTACGACGGCAAGCAGATCGTGCGCGCCGGGCTCGAGGACCATTTCTGCGGCAAGCTGCTCGGCGTGCCGATGGGCTGCGACATCTGCTACACCAACCACGCCGAGGCCGATCAGGACGATATGGACACGCTGCTGACGCTGTTCGGCGTGGCCGGCGTCAACTTCATCATGGGCGTGCCCGGCGCGGACGACATCATGCTGAATTACCAGAGCACGGCCTTCCACGACGCGTTGTACCTGCGCGAGACGCTGGGCCTGGCGCCGGCACCGGAGTTCGAGGCCTGGCTCAAGCGCACCGGCATCTTCGGCGACGATGGCAGGCTGGTCGAGCCGGCCGAGCGCCAGCCCTTGCTGCAACTGGCGCACGACCTGTAAGCGATTCAGGCCCATTCAAGCCCATTCAGGATCATTCAGGCCCATTCAGGCCCATTCAGGAGCGATCGATGCCTTCGACCCTCGCCCCGCCCCATCCCTGGCGACGGCTGCGCCAGTTCACCTCGGCGCGCATCGCGCTCGGCCGCGCCGGGCACAGCCAACCCACCGACGCGGTCCTCGCGTTCGGCCTGGCCCATGCGCAGGCGCGCGACGCGGTGCACCAGCCGTTGTCGTGCGAGACCGTCAAGGCGGCGCTGGACGAGGCAGGGTTTGCTCATCTAGGGGTCCATAGCGCCGCGGCGGACCGCGCGCAGTACCTGCGCCGCCCCGATCTGGGCCGCCGGCTGGACGAGCACAGCCGCGAGCGGTTGCGCCAGGCAGCGGGCGAGCCGTGCGACGTGGCCTTCGTGATCGCCGACGGCCTGTCGGCACAGGCGGCGCAGCGCCATGCGGTGCCGGTGCTGCGCGCGGTGCGCGAGCGGCTGCCCGACTGGCGGATCGGCCCGGTCGCGGTCGCCGAGCAGTCGCGCGTGGCCCTCGGCGACGAAATCGGCGAGCTGCTGCGCGCGCGGCAGGTCGTGATGCTGATCGGCGAGCGCCCCGGCCTCAGTTCCCCCGACAGCCTCGGCATCTATCTGACCTACGACCCCCATCCCGGCCGCACCGACGCGCAGCGCAACTGCATCTCGAACGTGCGCCCGGAAGGGCTGCCGTACGCGCAGGCGGCCGATCGGCTGGCGTGGCTGCTGCGCGGCGCGGTGGCGCTGGGCTGCAGCGGCGTGCGGCTCAAGGAGGACAGCGGCGCGCTCGGCGCCGGCGAGGCCGCCGCGCTCAGGTCACCGGCGCCGGATTGAACAGCACCAGCGCGTTCTGCAGCTTCCACTGCTCGGCATACGATTTCCTGCCGCTGGCAATCTCGAGCATCGTGTGGAACAGCTGCCAGCCGACCTCTTCGATGGTGGCCTCGCCAGTCGCGATCCTGCCGGCGTCGATGTCCATCAGGTCGTGCCAGCGGCGCGCCAGGTCGCTGCGCGTGGCGACCTTGATCACCGGGACTTCGGCCAGTCCGTACGGCGTGCCGCGGCCCGTGGTGAACACATGCAGGTTGATGCCGGCGGCCAGCTGCAGCGTGCCGCAGATGAAGTCGCTGGCCGGCGTTGCCGCATAGAGCAGGCCCTTCTGCCTGGCCTTCTCGCCGGGGGGCACCACGCCGTGGATCGGCCCGGTGCCCGACTTGACGATCGAGCCCATCGCCTTCTCGACGATGTTCGACAGGCCGCCCTTCTTGTTGCCCGGTGTGGTGTTGGCGCTGCGGTCGACGCGGCCCTTGCTGAGGTAATGGTCGTACCACGCCATCTGCTCGATCATCGCCTGCGCGACCTCGGGCGTGGCCGCGCGCGCGGTCAGCTGGTCGATGCCGTCGCGCACCTCGGTGACCTCGGAGAACATCACGGTGGCGCCGGCGCGCACCAGCAGGTCGGTGGCAAAGCCGACCGCGGGATTGGCGGTGACGCCCGAAAACGCATCGCTGCCGCCGCACTGCACGCCGACCACGAGTTCGGAAGCCGGGCACGTCTCGCGCCGGCGCGCATTGAGCCGCTGCAGATGGCGCTCGGCCGTCTTCAGGATCGAATCGATCATCGAGCCGAAGCCCACATGGCGCTCGTCCTGCAGGCAAACCACGTCGGGTGCGCCGCCTTCGATCTGCAGTGGGATCGTGCCGGACTCGATCAGTCGCGTCGGCTGCAGCTTCTCGCAGCCGAGGCTGACGATCATCACCTCGCCGCCGAAGTTCGGATTGAGCGCCAGGTTGCGGATCGTTCGGATCGGGATCACCGCATCGGGCGCGTCGATGGCCACGCCGCAGCCATAGCTGTGTTCCAGCGCCACCACGTCGTCGACGTTCGGGTAGCGCGGCAGCAGCTCGGCCTTGATCCGGCGCACCGCGAAGTCGACCACGCCGGCCACGCACTGCACCGTCGTCGTGATCGCCAGGATGTTGCGCGTGCCGACCGAGCCGTCGGCATTGCGATAGCCCTCGAAGGTGTAGCCCTCGAGCGGCGGCAACTCGGCCGGCACGCGGCTGGCGATCGGCAGCGCGTCGAGTTCCGGTGCGGACGGCATCCGCAGCACGCGCTCGTTGACCCAGCTGCCGCGTGGCAGCGGCTTCACGGTGTAGCCGATGACGACGTTGTAGCGCAGCACCGGCGCGCCTTCGTCGAGATCGACCAGCGCGACCTTGTGGCCCTGCGGCACCGCCTCGACCAGTTGCAATCCGCACGGGAAGGTGGTGCCGGCCGGCAGGCCGCCATCGTTGGCGACGATGGCGACGTTGTCGGCGTCGTGCATGCGGATATAGAGCGGTTGGCCGGCGCTGCGGCTCGCCGTTTGCATCATGAGCGTATCTCCTGGGCCGCCGTCAGTCGGCGGTGATCTTTCCGGTTTCGATGACGTGCTTCCATCGGGCCGATTCGGCGGCCTGGAAGCGGGTGAACTGTTCGGGTGTGTTGCCGACGATCTCGAAGCCGACCTCCAGCAGCCTGTTCCTGACCGCGGGGTCGTTCAGCCCGGCGACGATGCCCTTGTGCAGCCGCTCGCGGACATCGGCGGGCAGCCCCTTGGGCGCGGCCACTGCCTGCCACGAGTAGACGACCAGGTTCCTGATCCCGGCCTCGTCCATGGTCGGTACCGATGGCAGTACCGGCGAGCGTTGCGTGCTGGTGATCGCCAGCGCGCGGATCTTGCCGGCCCTGACCTGCGGCATCGCCGTGTTGATGTTCATGAAGGTCGCATCGACCTGCCCGCCGATCAGATCGTTCATCGCCGGCGCGCCGCCCTTGTACGGGACATGCGTGCCACTGGTGCCGGTCTGCTGCCAGAACAGCTCGGCGGTCAGGTGGTCGCTGGTGCCGTTGCCGGCCGAGGCGAAGGTCAGCTTGCCCGGATTGGCCTTCAGGAACGCGACCACCTCCTGCAGCGTCTGGAAGCGCGAGTTGGCCGGTACCGCCAGGATGTTCGGCGCCTGCACCGCCACCGAGATGTAGTCGAAATCGCGGGCCGGATCGTACGGCGTGCTCTTGATCAGATGCGGGGCGATGACCAGTGGACCGAGCGAGGACACGAGCAGCGTGTAGCCGTCCGGTGCCGCGCGCTTGACGAAGCTGGCGCCGATCGCGCCGGCCGCGCCGGGCTTGTTCTCGACCACGAAGCTGGCGCCGGTCTGTTCCTGCAGCTTGGCGCCGACGATGCGGGCGATCACGTCGGTCGAGCCGCCGGCGGGAAAGGGCACGACCATCGTGACCGGCTTGTCGGGCCAGGCGGCATGGGCGGACAGCGTGGTGGCGAGGCCGAAGGCCAGCGTGGCGATCAGGCGTTTCATCTGTGTCTCCTTGAGGGTGGGTCTCTCGCTTGTCATGCATCGGCCGGTCTTGGGCGCCGGCCTGTGTTCCGTTGGCGGGCCGCCCTTATGGGCGAGCGCCGAATTCCGTCTGTGCCCGCGTCCATGCGCGCGCCTGCTCGCTGATCGAGACACCCAGGCCGGGCCGCGTCGGCACGACGATGCGGCCATCGCGGATTTCCAGCCGCTCGTTGAACAGCGGCTCGAGCCAGTCGAAATGCTCGACCCACGGCTCGCGTGGATACGCCGCCGCCAGGTGAATGTGCAGCTCCATCGCGAAATGCGGGGCCAGCATCAGCCCGGCGTGCTCGGCCAGCGCGGCGACCTTCAGGAAGGGCGTGATGCCGCCCACGCGCGGGGCGTCGGGCATCAGGTAGTCGGCGGCGCGGTGGCGGATCAGGTCCCAGTGTTCGGCGGCGCTGGTCAGCATCTCGCCGGTGGCGATCGGGGTATCGAACTGCGCGGCCAGCGCGGCGTGGCCCTCGTGGTCGTAGGCGTCCAGCGGCTCCTCGATCCAGACCAGGTGGAACGGCTCCAGCGTCCGGCACATGCGCTGCGCGGTGGGGCGGTCCCATTGCTGGTTGGCGTCGACCATCAGCGGCACCGCGTCGCCCAGATGTTTGCGCACCGTGCCGACCCGTTCGAGGTCGCGCGCGCCGTCCGGCTGGCCGACCTTCAGCTTGATGCCGCCGATGCCGCGTTCCACCGAGGCCGCGGCGTTGATCAACAGCTGATCGAGCGGCGTATGCAGGAAGCCGCCCGAGGTGTTGTAGCAGCGCACCGCATCGCGCTGCGCGCCGAGCAGCTTGGCCAGCGACAGGCCCGCGCGGCGCGCCTTCAGGTCCCACAACGCGACGTCGAAGGCGCCGATCGCCTGCGTCGCCATGCCGCTGCGCCCGACCGAGGCGCCGGTCCAGCACAGCTTGTCCCACAGCCGCGCGATATCGCTGGGGTCTTCGCCGAGCAGCGTCGGCGCCAGCTCGCAGGCGTGGGCGTACTGGCCGGGACCGCCGGCGCGCTTCGAATAGCTGAAGCCCACTCCCTCGCGGCCGTCCGCCGTCGCGATTTCGGCGAACAGGATCGCGACCTCGGTCATCGGCTTCTGGCGGCCCGTCAGCACCTTGGCGTCGCTGATCGGGGTGGCCAGCGGCAGATAGCAACTGGACAGACGGATCCAGGCGATGCGGTCGGCGGTGGAGGTCATAAGCTGTCTTTCGTTCGGCGGCAGGGTATCGTTGTCGGATCGGAATGATAACGTTGTCATTTCGGTGCCAAATGAAGCCCGTTACAATGTCGGGCGCCGTGCACCGGGATTTTGCGATGCGGCGTGACAGGGACGGGCACGTTTCGGCGAAATGCTAACGTTGTCATATCGGCGCTGTCAACGCGCTTCGCCGCGATGCCGACTCATGGCTTTCCCGAACCCGGCCGTCCACCGGATCCGTTGCCATCCGTTGCCATCCGTTTGCCCCGACCCGAGACCTGACGTGGCCACCACCAAAGCGCAGAACAAGTCCGTCACCCTGCATGACGTCGCCCGCGCGGCCGGCGTGTCGCTGATCACCGCCTCCCGCGCACTGAGCAATCCCGGCATGGTGTCGGCCAAGACGATCGAACGCGTGCAGCAGGCGGCCGACGCGGTCGGCTATATCCCCAACCTGATCGCCGGCGGACTGAAGTCGCGGCGCAGCCTGATGGTGGCGGCCGTCGTGCCCGATATCGCCGTGACGCAATTCCTGCCGACCATCAAGGCATTGACCGAGACGCTGGAGGCGGCCGGCTACCACCTGATCCTCGGACAGAGCAGCTACGACGATTCGCGTGAAGAAGCGCTGCTCAACGCGATGATCGGCCGGCGCCCGGACGGCATCGTCGTCACCGGGCTGATCCAGTCCGAGGCGGCGCGCGAGCGGCTGCGGCAGTCGGGCATTCCGGTCGTCGAGACCTGGGAACTGAGCGACCGGCCGGTGGACATGGCGGTCGGTTTTTCGCACGTCAAGGTCGGCAGCGCGGTGGCCGGGTATTTCCTCGCCAAGGGCTGGCAGCGCGTGGGCATCGCTACCGGCGACGACCGGCGCGCGCGGATCCGCTCGGAGGCCTTCGTGTCGACCTTCGGCCGGCCGGTGCCGACCGCGGTCGTGCCGGCGCCGAGCAATCTGCCGTTGGGGCGGCGCGCGCTGGCCGAACTGCTGGACAAGGCCCCAGGCCTTCAGGCGATCTGCTGCAGTTCGGACCAGCTGGCGCAGGGCGTGCTGGTCGAAGCGCAGGCGCGGGGCTTGCGCGTTCCCGGGGATCTGGCGGTCTGCGGTTTTGGCGATGCCGAGGCGTCCGCCCACATGGCGCCGTCGCTGACCACGGTCCAGGTCGACGCCGCGCATATCGGCGCGATTGCGGCGCGGCTGATCCTGGACAAGTGCAAGGGGCTGCCGGTGGAGCCGCGCGTCGTCGACGTGGGGTTTCGCGTGATCGAGCGCGCGTCGACGGGCGGGCCGGACTGAAGGTTCGCCCAGCGCGCACGCTGCAACGCGCCGCTTCAGCGCGTCATCGCTGCGCCGCGCCCAGGCGCGGCCAGATCGCCTGCAGTTCGCCCTTCAGGAACGTCAGCAGGCATCGCGTCGCCATGGTCTGGTAGCGGTTCGGCAGCGTCAGCATATAGAGCCGGCTGCCGAACACGCTGATGCGATAGTCGCGCAATACCGGCGTCAGCAGGCCCGCGGCGAGCTCGCGGCCGATCGCATACAGCGGAAAGATGCCGATGCCGACGTCGCCCAGCACGGCCTCCTTCAGGAAGGCAAAATTCTCCGAACTGAGCGTCGGTTCCAGCGCGACCTGCTCGCGCTGGTCCTCGCCGGCGCGCGTGCCGAAGGCCTTCAGCTTCTGCCCGACCGGCGATGCGCAGACGATTGCATGGCGTTGCAGATCGGCCAGTGCTTGCGGGGCCGGCTGCGCGGCAAGGTAGGCCGGCGAGGCGCAAACCACCCAGTCGACCTCGCCGATCTCGGTGGCCACCACCGAATCGGGCGGCGTCGAGATGATCCGCAGCGCGACCTCGACGTCCTCGGAGACCAGGTTGTGGATGCGGTTGTCGAACACCACGTCGAGCGTGATGTCCGGGTAGCGGTGCTTGAACTGCACCAGCAGCGGCGACAGCAGCGCGTGCCCCAGGCCGGTCGGCACCGACAGCCGCACGTGGCCCTGCAGCGTCTTGCCCATATTGGTGATCAGCGCATCGGCCGCGGCGACCTCGGCCAGGATATTGCGCCCGTGTTCGTAGAGGCCGGCGCCCACCGGGGTCGGCTCGACATGGCGCGTGGTCCGGCGCAGCAACTGCACGCCGAGCTCTTCCTCGAGCGCCTTGAGCCGGTAGCTGACGTTGGCGCGCGTCATCTTCAGCTTGCGCGCGGCGGCGGACAGGTTGCCCGCGTCGACGATATCGACGAACAGGCGCAGGGCGTTCAGATCCATCATGGCGAAGCAGTGGGAGGGCGGAACGGACGAGGACGGTCAAGCTACGCGCCGCAACGGTGGCGCTTGCCGCAGGATTGTCAAATATGGCTGTCCATTCTGTCCAAGCCGGCGTGGATTGTCAAAATCCGGGGGCGGCGTACCATGACGGCCATCCGCCCGCATTGTCGGCTCGGCAGCCGCTCGCGCCGTTGCCGGCCGGGGCCGCCACCCTTCCTCCCTTCGCACTCCCACGGAGACCGCCATGACCCTGGACACCGAATCGTTTTCCCTGCTGCGCGCCTCGGTGCAGCGCTTCATCGAAGAGCGCCTGAAGCCCGCCGAGGACATCCTCGAGGAAACGGACGACGTGCCGGCCGACATCGTGGCCGACATGAAGGAGATGGGCCTGTTCGGCATCTCGATCCCCGAAAACTACGGCGGCATCGGGCTGTCGATGTCGCAGGAATGCGATGTCGTCTACGACCTCGGCCATACCGCGCTCGCCTTCCGCTCGGTGTTCGGCACCAACGTCGGCATCGGCTCGCAGGGCATCCTGATGGATGGCACCGAGGAGCAGAAGCAGAACTATCTGCCGCGCATCGCCAGCGGCGAGCTGGTCATCTCGTTCGCGCTGACCGAGCCGAATGCGGGCTCGGACGCGGCCTCGCTGCAGACCAAGGCCGAACTGGACGGCGATCACTATGTGATCAACGGCACCAAGCGCTTCATCACCAATGCGCCGCGCGCCGGCGCCTTCACGCTGATGGCGCGCACGGGGGGCCCGGGGGCATCGGGTATCTCGGCCTTCATCGTGCCGGCCGACACGCCGGGGATCTCGCTGGGCAAGCCCGACAAGAAGATGGGCCAGCGCGGCACCAAGACCTGCGACGTGGTGCTGGAGAACGTGCGCGTGCCGGCCGCCAACATCATCGGCGGCGTGCCGGGCGTGGGCTTCAAGACCGCGATGAAGGTGCTTGATCGCGGCCGCCTGCATATCTCGGCGCTGGCCTGCGGCATGGCGCACCGGCTGCTGACCGACGCGGTGGCCTATGCGAAGGACCGCAAGCAGTTCGGCCGCCCGATCGGCGAATTCCAGCTGATCCAGGGCATGCTGGCCGACAGCCAGGCCGAGCTCTACGCCGGCCTGTCGATGGTGCGCGATTGCGCCCAGCGCTACGACGCCAAGGAGCCGGGCAAGAGCGATCCCGAAGTCAGCATGCTGGCCTCGTGCGTCAAGATGTTCTGTACCGAGATGGTGGGCCGCGTGGCCGATCGCGCGGTGCAGATCCACGGCGGCGCCGGCTATATCGCCGAGTACAAGGCCGAACGCTTCTATCGCGACGTCCGTCTGCTGCGCCTGTATGAAGGCACCACGCAGATCCAGCAAATGATCATCGCCAAGCAGCTGCTGCGCGACTGAAGCCGGCCCGGGCGCGGAGGGTTCAAGCATGAAACAGCTTCAACGCGTCCGCCCTGCCGGCACGGCACCCGGGATCGCACTTCCCGGTGCCGGCGCGCACGGCTGGGCCCCGCATCTCGATCTCGCATTGGCCGGTGACGAGCCGGCTCGTCCGCCGTGCTTCCCGATCATCGCCGCGCTGCGGGCGGGCTGCGCCACGCCGCCGACCGCACCGCTCGACGTGGGAGCGCTGGCGCTTGGCGCGGCGGCAGTCCTCGGCCGCCGCGATCCGATCGTGTCGGTCCAGGCGGCGGAACTCGGCGATATCGATGGCGTGCTGTATCGCACCGGCGCCGGCGGCTGGACGCTGCTGCACCGTGCCGCGCTGGGCCCGTCCGAGGCCCGCTTCGTCCAGGCCTGGTTGCTCGCCTGCTACGCGATGCGAGGCGAGCATGCCGATACCGATGCGTTCGAATGCCGGCAAGGCGGCCTGTATTCGCTGGCCGATGACGACAGCCCGGCCGCGCGCGCCTACAGCTTTGCGGCGCGGCTGACGATGCCCGCCGCCGCCTGCCATCTCGGCCTGACCGGCCATGTCGATGGCGATGTGCTGATCGCCTTTGCCTCGCAACTGCAGGTGCCGCTGCTGCATGCCGCGCGGCGCTGGCTGGCGCGTACCGCGCAGAAGGCCGTGCTGGTGCTCGACGAGGCCGGGACGGTGCGCGCCAGCTGGCTCAGCGAGACGGCGTGCTCGGCCGGTTGGCGCATCGATGCGCAAGCGGTGCCGGCGCGAGAGGCGCGGGGCGCGATGGAAACGTCGAATGATGTTGTGCCGGCTGTCGTCGTCCAGGAACGCCGCGTGGCGATGTCGGACTGGTTTGCCCAGGCGCCGGCCGCCGGCCAGCTGATGGAAACGTCGTTGGGAGCGGTAGACTGCGGGGAGGGGCGGTTCGGATTGACCCTGCTGCAGCTGCCGCGCAATGCGGTCTGCCCTCAACCGCGCGCGTTCTGGCCGCAATACCGCGCCTGCGTCAGCGCCAACACCGGCGTCAGCGGGTAGCGCGCAGCGGCCGGCGACTCAGCGGATCAGCACCCGCCGGTCCGCGGCGCCCCGCGTCGTGCCGCCGCGGTTTGCCGGGTTGCGGGCCGCCAGCCGCTCGAGCTGGCGTTGCATCTTGGTCAGATAGGTAATCATCATGCCGCGCTCTTCCAGGCTCAGCGGCGAGACCCAGACCGATTGCAGCGCCTTGATGGCCTGACCCAGCTTGTCCATCCGATGGCTGGCGCTCGAGCGGATGACCGGAATCGGCTGCGCCGCATGGGGGCCAGGCTGCGGTTCGAGCCATCCCTGGTCCGACAGGCTGCGGACCATCGCCTCGAATTCCTCGGCCTGGAGCCAGGGCAAGGCGCAGGGGGCGGTGACGTGGTGGGGTTCGACGCGCTGGCGGTGTGCCAGGTGTTGCAGCAGATGCCATTCCGCCGTCGAGATACCGGACTGCGACAGAACGTGGTCCAGGGCCGAATGCCAGCCGGCCAGATTCTCTTGCAGACAGCGCAGCAGCGGTTCCTTGGCGTCGTACAGGTTGGCTGACATGGTGTCGCGAGTCTCCTGTTGTGTTTTGGCCTGATCGTTACCGCTCGCTGGACTGACGCTGGACGAACCGTGCCTGCGATCGGGGGCACCATCGTGCGTTGCCCGGTTACCGCCTTCTTTCGAAAACCTGACGAAAGTATTTGGTCGATCTTCGGGTAAAGCGGCGGTTTTGGCGAGATTGCCGAGGCTGCGACACGGCGTCGCAGGAACCCGCTTGCGTCACGCCTGTGTCACGCCTCGATGGCGTCTCAATGCCGTTTCAATGCCGTTTCAATGCCAGAAGGCATCGACCTCGCGCAGCAGATGACCGGCCAGGATGTAGTCGCCGAGGCGGCTGGCGCGCGCTTCCAGCTCATGCAGCTGCTGGTCCGGAATGGCGCCGAGATCGAACAGGCAATAGAGATTGCGCTGACGGAAGGTGGTCTTGGGTTTGGCGAGCCCTTCGATCAGGGCGTCGTGCGAGCGCACCGCGATGCTTTCCTGGCCGCGGTACTGAACGCGGATGCCGCGTTTTTCCCCCAGCCGGCCCAGTTCGACGGCGTCCTGCCAACCCGTTTCATAGTCCAGCTCCAGCGCCAGAACCTCACGGGCGGCCAGCAGACGCAGGGCCTCGTTCTTGCTGCCGGCTCGTGCGATTGACATGCTTACCTCCGTGGCGATCAAGGACTGTACAAATATACAGTCCTTGGGGTCACCCGGCAAGCAGAAGGTGTCTCAACATCGGGGCCGCAACGCACGGTGCGTGGGCGTCGCGGCGAACGGTCTACGCCGCCCTGGCCGTGTTGCCGGCGAGCTCGCGCAGGAACGCCTGCATCGACCTCGGCGGCCGCCCCAGGATCGCCTGCAGCACCAGCGTATTGGCGCGCAATCCATGGGATGCGTAGTGTTTGTGAATCTTGCGCAGCAGGTCCCATTGCGCCGCGCTGTAGTCGAGCGGCAGGCGCGCCGCCCATCGCTCGAAGTCGATCTCGCCGGCGGCGACGGGCCGTCCCAGCGCGTCGCCCATCATCGCGGCGATCTGCGCGCGCGTGAGCCCCGGCTCGCCGGTCAGTTCGAAGCAGCCATAAGCCAGCCGGTCGGTCGTCAGCGCCATCGCGGCAACCTCGGCGACATCGCGGTAGTCGACGCGGGCTACCGGCACGTCGACCGGATAGGGCTCGGCGAAGACGCCCCCGGCCAGGACGCCCGCCCATGCGCCGAGCAGGTTCTGGTAGAAATTCGCGGGCTGCAGCACGGTGAACTGCAGGCCCGAATCGAACAGCGCCTGTTCGACCGGAATCTTGCTGGCGTGGTTGGCCAGCGTGACGTCGGTCGGCTGGATCACCGACGAGAACACGAAGCGGCGCACACCGGCACGCCGCGCTGCGTGGACCATGTTGACGCCCAGTTGCGATTCGTCGGGCGCGAAGGCGGGGCCGATGTAGAACACACCATCGACGCCGTCCAGCGCGGCCGCCAGCGCTTGTGGCGAGCGCAGGTCGCCAACCGCGACCTCGTCGGTGCCATTGGCCAGCGCGACGGCGGAGCGTCCCGCATCGCGGACCAATCCGCGTACGGTCACGCCCCTGTCCCGCAGCGCCTGCGGAACCAGGCCGGCGAATCGTCCGGCGGCGCCGACGACCAGCACGCGGCGCGCCGCGGCGGCCTCGGTCGAATGCGTTGCTGTCGCGATCGATGTCACGGTGTTTCTCCTCGTTCGTGATGAATGATCCGGACACGATAGGGAGTTCCGAATCGGAGGAGAATACGGGCTCCCGATGATTCTCCCTTCCACAAATCGAGAGAATGCCGGGCGACGATCTTCCCATTCAGACGTGGAGCGCCGATGGACCGCGTGTCCGACATCCTGACCTTCCTGGCCATCGCCGAGCACGGCAGCCTGAGCAAGGCCGCCCGGCATCTGGGCCGCTCGCTGCAGTCGGTCAGCCGTTCGCTGTCGCTGCTCGAGCGCAGCCTCGGCGTGCAACTGGTGCAGCGAACCACCCGCAGCTGTCAGCTGACCGAGGCCGGCGAGGCGTTCCGCCATCGCGTCGCGCCGGCAATGGCCGAGCTGAGCGAGGCGTGGGATGTCGCGTCGAGCCTCAGTTCGTCCGCGTCCGGGACGCTGCGGGTCAGCGCGCCGGTGCTGTTTGCGCCGGCGTATGTGGTGCCGGTGATCGCTCGCTATATGGAGCGGCATCCGCGCGTGGAGGTGGAGTTGACGGTCAGCGACGCATTCACCGATCTGCGCGCGCAAGGGCTGGACCTGGCCGTGCGGATCGGCGAGGTGACCGACGACAGCTTGAAGGCGCGCCGGCTGGCGATGCTGCGGCGCGTGGCATTCTGCTCGCGCAGCTATGTGGCGCGCCACGGCGTGCCGGCGCACCCGCGCGAACTGGCCGCGCATCGCTGCGTCGTGCGCAGCGGCGAGGGCAACGATGCGCGCTGGCCGTTCCTGGTCGACGGCAAGCAGCGTCGTTATCCGGTCGAGGGCAGACTGCGTGCGGGCAGCACCGCGGCGGTCAACGAGGCGGTGGCGCTGGGCCTGGGCATCGGCTTCGGCCCGCTATGGCAGGTGCGGCATCTGCTCGAGCAGCGGCGCCTCGTGACCGTGCTAGACCGCTTCGAGGCGCCGCCGATCCCGGTGCAGGCGGTATGGCCCGCGGCGCGCGCGATTCCGGCCAAGACGCGGGCCTTCATCGATCTGCTGGCGGACCATCTGGGCGGCCTGTCGTTATAGCGTTACAGCGCTATGGCGTTGCAGTGCTGGCGGACGGCAGCGCAGGGCGGCAGTCCCTATTTCGCGAAGACCTGACCGATATCGCCGAAGGCCTTGAACTCGAGCGCGTTGCCCGACGGATCGAGGAAGAACATCGTGGCCTGTTCGCCAACCTGGCCCTTGAATCGCACATGCGGTTCGATCACGAACTTGATGTTGGCCGCGCGCAGCTTGTCGGCCAGCGCTTCCCATTGCGCCATCGACAGGATCGCGCCGAAATGGCGCACCGGCACGTCGTCGCCATCGACCGCGCTGGTCGAGCGATGCCCGGTCTCCTCGGGCGCCAGGTGCGCGACCACCTGATGGCCGTAGAAATTGAAGTCCACCCAGCTGTCGGAGCTGCGGCCCTCGGGGCAGCCGAGCAGATCGCCATAGAAACGCCGGGCCTCCGCCAGGTCGTGCACGGGGAACGCCAGGTGGAACAGGGGAATGGATTGCATATGGGGACCTTTGTGGAATGGGAGCGCCGGTCTGCGGCGCCGCGCTGTCGTGGTATGGTCCCGGAAATTCTACCCAGCACAAGTCGCGATATGAAGCGAATCATTTTTGCGCTGAGTATCAGAGATTTCGATGGGCCTTCGATGATCCATTTGCGATGAGCCGCGTGCCATGATCCGCTACTTCCGCACCTTCCTGGTCGCCGCCGAGACCGCTTCGTTTTCCGCCGCCGCGGTGCGGCTGTCGCTGACGCAGTCGGCGGTCAGCACGCAGATACGGCGGCTGGAGGAGGACCTGGGTTGCGCGCTGTTCGACCGCACCGGCAAATCGGTGACGCTCAGCGAGCAGGGGCGCAAGCTGCTGCCCGAGGCGGTCCGCTTCGTCGAACTCTACGAGTCGATGAAGGGACAGGCGCATGCGGCCCCCGCGCTGACGCCGATCGACCTGGGCGCGGTATCGACGGTGCAATCCACGCTGCTGCCGAAGGCGATGCAGCGCTTTCGCGCCGATTACCCGAAGACCCACGTCAACATCGTGCCCGGCATGTCGACGCAACTGCTGACCCAGGTCGATGCGCGCGAACTCGAGGTCGCCGTGATGATCAAGCCGCGGCTCGGCATTCCGGCCGAGCTCAAATGGTTGCCCTTGCTGAGCGAGCCCTTCGTCGCGATCGCGCCGCGCGGTGCGCCACGCGAGCTGAAGGCGATGCTCGGTGCGCTGCCCTTCATCCGCTACAACCGGCATTCGGCTGGCGGACATCTGGTCGACCGGTACCTGAAGCGCCATCGGCTGCGCGTCGACGAGGGCATGGAGCTCGACGAGCCGGCGGTGATCCTGCAGATGGTCGACCAGGGGCTGGGCTGCGCGATCGTACCGGCCGATCTGCTGCCGCTGGCGCAATGCCCGAACGTCCAGGCCGAGCCGTTGCCGGGCCGGCCGATCCATCGCGAGGTCGGCGTGCTGGCGCGGCCCTCGGCGCTGTCGCGGGCGCCGACCGCGGCGCTGATCGACGCCTTCGTCCTCGCGGCGCGCCAGTGGCGCGGGCGGCGGGGCAAGCCGCGCTGAACACGCGCAGCGGCCATTTTGCGGGCCGAAGCTCGCCGGACTCGCATGTCCGAATCCGGCTGGTCGACCGGCCGGAAAGCGGTAGCATGCAGCCATGGAACTCGATCCCGATACCTGCTACCGCGCCGTGGTTTCGCACGACCGCCGCTTCGACGGGCGCTTTTTCGTCGCCGTGTCGTCGACCGGCATCTACTGCCGGCCGGTCTGCGCGGTGCGCACGCCCAAGCGCGAGAACTGCAGTTTCTTCGCGACCGCGGCGGCCGCGGAGAAGCACGGCTATCGGCCCTGCCTGCGCTGCCGGCCGGAGCTGGCGCCCGGGCACGGGCTGGCGGATCTGTCGGGGCGGCTGGCGCAGGCGGCGGCGACGCTGATCGACGAGGGCTTCCTCGCCGATGCCGGCGTGCCCGAGCTGGCCGCGCGGATCGGCGTCACCGAGCGGCACCTGCGGCGGCTGTTCACCGCGCAGTTCGGCGTCTCGCTGGTCGAATACGCCCAGACGCAGCGTCTGCTGCTGGCCAAGCGGCTGCTGACCGATACCGCGCTGCCGGTTACCGAGGTGGCCCTGGCCGCCGGCTTCGGCAGCGTCCGCCGCTTCAACGACGTATTGAAGACCCGCTATGGCCTGGCGCCGACCGCGATGCGCAAGCGCGCCGCGGGCATGCCGGCCGACCGGCTGGTGTTCGAGCTCGGCTATCGGCCGCCGCTCGCGTGGCACGCGCTGCTGCAGTTTCTCGGCGCGCGCGCGGTGCCGGGTGTCGAGCAGATCCGGCCCGATCCGCATGGCGGCGAATACGGGCGCACCGTCGCCATCGAGGTGGCCGGCCGCCTGCACAGCGGCTGGATGCGGCTGGCGCTGGCCCCGCAGCGCCACGTGCTGCGCGTGACGCTGTCCGGTTCGCTGGCGCATGCCATTCCGCAGGTGCTTGGCAAGGTCCGGCGCCTGTGCGATCTGGGCTGCCGGCCCGATGTGGTCGACCACCATCTGGGCGCGCTGGCCGCCGACATGCCGGGCATGCGGCTGCCGGGTACGGTCGACGGCTTCGAGATCGCGGTGCGCGCGGTGCTCGGCCAGGTCGTCTCGCTGGCGCAGGCCCGGTCGATGCTGGATCGGCTGGTGCAGGCCCATGGCGCGCCGCTGGCCGTGCCGACGGACGAGTTGCGGGCGTGCTTCCCGAGCGCCGCCACGCTGGCCGCGGTGCCGGTGACAGACCTCAATGCGCTCGGCGTGCCGCTGGCCAAGGCCCGCGCGATCCACGCCATTGCCACGGCCATGGTCGAAGGCAGGCTGTCGCTGGAACCAGGCGTGGAGCCTGCGGAAACCATTGCAGCCTTGTGTGCCATCGACGGCGTGGGCGACTGGACCGCGCAATACATCGCGATGCGGGCGCTGGGCTGGCCCGATGCGTTTCCGGCGACCGACTACGCGCTGCGCAAGGTGCTGGGCATCGAGCGCACCGGCGAGATGCTGCGCCACGCCGCGAAGTGGGCGCCGTGGCGCGCCTACGCGGCCATGCATCTGTGGCGCCAGTACCAGGACATGCAGGACGGCCGCGAGCGCGAGCGTGCGACCGCGCGCGCCGCGCCGGCGGGCGTCGGCGACGCCGGCGGCAAGCAAGCCGTACCGCGCCGCACCCGCCGCCCACAGTTACAGGAGCAGCCAACATGACTCACTACCGTTCGATGTCGGGCCCGCTCGGCGACGTGTTGTTGCGTGCCGAAGACGGCCATCTGACCGGAATGTTCTTCTCCGGCCAGAAATACCATCCGGCCGGACCGTTCGACGGCGCCCCCGCCGATGCACGCCATGCGCGGCTGCTGGAGCAGGCGGCGCAGGAACTGACCGAGTACTTCGCCGGTGCGCGCCAGCACTTTACCGTGCCGCTGCGCCTGGCCGGCAGCGCGTTCCAGCAGCGGGTCTGGCAGGCGCTGTGCGAGATTCCGTTCGGCCAGACCGTCAGCTACGGCCAACTGGCGCTCGGCCTGGGTCTGCCTCCAAGCCATGCGCGCGCCGTCGGCAGCGCGGTGGGCCGCAACCCGATCTCGGTGATCGTGCCCTGCCATCGGGTGCTCGGCGCCAACGGCGCATTGACCGGTTATGCCGGCGGTACCGGGCGCAAGCAGGCACTGCTGCGGCTCGAAGGCACGGCCGCGGCGCCGCATCTGCCGCTGCTGCGCGATACGCTGGCCGCGGCGGCTTGACGTCGCACGCGTAGCGCTCCGGCCGGCATGCCGCGCCTGTTCGTCGCACTGGAAACCCCGCCCGCGCTTGCCGCGTCGCTGCTGGCGACGCTGCCGCGCGAGCGCGGCATCCGTCCGACGCCGGCAGCGCAGGTCCACCTGACGCTGCGCTTCATCGGCGAGGTCGACGAGGATCGGGCAGTGGCGATCGACAACGCGCTTGGCACCATCGACGCCATTGCCGTGCCGGTGCATGTCGCCGGCGCCGGCCGCTTCGGCCGGCGCGGCGGAATCCTGTGGGCCGGCGTCGCGCCTGCGCCACCGCTGCTGGCCTTGCATGCCGCGATCGATCTGGCGCTGCACGATGTTGGAATCGAGCCGGAGGCGCGTTCCTTCCACCCGCACCTGACGCTGGCGCGCTGCGCGCCGCAGGCGCCGGAGCCGCTGCTGCGCGAGTGGGTCGCCGCGCAACGGGAACTGGCCTGCCCGCCTTATCTGTCGCGGCGCTTCGTGCTGTTCGAGAGCCGCCTGCAGCGGCAGGGCGCCGAACATCGCTGCCGCCGGGCCTTCGCCTTGCACGAGCCGGACCCGGACAACCCCTCCTAAGTCGGGCTCAAGTTTTGCGCCGAGGATGCCGATTCTGTACTAGAGTCCCCTTCGCCCGCATCTGGATCCCCGCACCCGCCCGCGTGATTTCATGAGTTCCCACGAGTCCATCGACCGGCCCGAGGCCGCCGCCGCGTCCGACGCTGCTTCCGACGAACAGTACCGCCTGACCCACGCCTCGCAGATCGGCACGGTGCTGCGCGATCTGGCGTGGCAGAAATGCACGCTGAACGTGCGTTCCGGCCGCGGCCGGGAGACCGTTTCCTCGGTGCTGCATGTCGACCCCGCCAGCCGGACCTTCATCTTCGATTGGTGCCGGACCGAAGAGGAGGCACGCGCGGTGCTGGAGGCCGAGGAAAACACGATCTCCGCGTCGCTGCGCGGCGTGCCGGTGAACTTCGCCATCGGCCGGCCCGAACCCGTGCAATACCAGGGCGGCCCGGCCTTCAAGGCGCCGTTCCCGGACAAGCTCTATCACTTCCAGCGCCGCCGGCATTTCCGCGCGCGCACGCTGGTGACGCGGGGCTACGGCTGCGAGGGACGGCTCGACGACGGTACCGTGGTCAAGCTCGATATCTCGGATCTGTCGCTATCGGGAGTGGGGCTGCGCTCGCGCACGGTCGGCGATGCGCAGCTGCCGGTCGGTACCCGCATCGCGCGCGCCCGGCTCGATTTCCGTGAGCTCGGCAAGCTCGATCTGGATCTGCAGGTGGTGGGGCATTGGCTGGTGGGCCGCGACGACAGCGCGATTCATCATTTCGGCTGCGCCTTCGTCAATCCGGATGGGCGTCTGGAAAATACGCTGCAGCGGCTGGTATTCGCGCTGGAATTGGCCCATCGGGGCTAGCAATTCGCGACGCGCAACGGGCGCGCCGCAGATATCGGGATATCGGGATATCGATGACGCGCCGGCCCCGGATATGCGCGTGGCCGGCGCCAATCCTTATTGCGGCTTGCTCTGCGCCACCATCGTGAGGGCGAGCATCACATCGCCGGACAGGCGGCCACCGTTCGATGGCATGCCGGCGTCTTCCAGGATCGCCCACAAATTCTCGGAGCCGGCCGCAATCCGTTGGCGCAGTTCGGCGAGATAGGCCTGTTCGGCGGGCATCAGGGGTCTCTCTGCCATGCGCATATCCGCGACGATTGCGCCAAGCGAGATGTCATCAAAAGTCATATTGGTGTTGCGGTAGTCTCTTTTTTGGCAAGAGTCTTTCGGGTTCGGACTTGTGGACGGTGATTTTAGCAATGTATATCGCAACGCGATGCATTGAATATCGCCACGTTTCCGCGGTCTATTCCGAGGAGTGATGGCGGCGACGCGCATCGCGCTTTAAAGCGTCACGATTGTGAGCATTGCGACATGATCGGCTTCGAATAAGCGGCCCAATATTGGCGCTTGATGCCGATTGTCGTTGTGGCGAGGAGACAGCGGTGCAACAGCCGCACTCGCGTGCCGCCATCTCGCGCGCCATCTCACGCCGCCATCAATCGGCTCATTTCCATTGCCGCCTCACGCATGCGCGGCAGCATGCGGGCCAGCATCTCGGCTTCGCCGACCTGCGTGGGCCGCACGCTGACGCTGATGCCGGCCACGACCTCGCCCGACTCCGCGTGCACCGGCACCGCGAGCGCGCGCAGATCGAGCTCCAGTTCCTCGTCCACCACCACATAGCCAAGCGCGCGCGCCTGCTCGAAGCAGGCCTCCAGCTCGGTGCGCGATACCTTGGTCTGCAGCGTGCGCGGCCGCAGTTCGGCGCGCTCGAAGTACGCGTCGCGCGCCGGCTCGTCCAGATGGGCCAGCAGCATGCGGCCGATCGACGTGCAGAAGGCCGGCAGGCGGCTGCCCATGCCGAGCGCGTGCGACAGCATGCGGCGCACCTCGCAGCGGGCCAGATACAGGATGTCGGTGTCCTCGAGGATCGCCAGCGCCGAGGTCTCGCCGACGGCCGCGCTGAGCCGGTCCAGGATCGGCTGCGCCTGGGCGACCAGGGCGGTCGAAGAAAAATAGGCGTGGCCCAGATGCAGCACGCGCGGACGCAGCGCGAAGCGGCCGTCCTCCTGGCTGACATAGCCGAGCCGCTGCAGCGTATAGAGACAACGCCGCACCGAGGCGCGCGACAGCTGCGTGCGCTGGGCGATCTGCGAAATGGTCAGCGGCCGCTTGCGCTCGGAGAAGGCTTCGAGCACATGGAGCCCGCGCGCCAGCGACAGCATGAAGTTCGGGTCGCCAGCGTACTGGTCCAGCTGATCGGGACGCGCGGGAGCGGGGCGCAGCGGGGCGGCATCGGCGGAGGGCGCGGCAGGGACGGCAGGGGCTGAGGCGGTGGTGGAGCGGGTGGCGTCCATACGGAAAAAGGCCGGATCCGGGGCGG
>MTEU01004414.1_pt2 | contig 46415 bp, 33 predicted proteins | sample 1042701 | NCBI WGS metagenome assembly MTEU01 (sample SAMN06185813, study PRJNA358809) | soil metagenome | isolation source: naturally attenuated soil | place: India | collected 2015-05-23
GACAAGACGATTGCCGGAGCGACGATTGCCGGGGCGACGATTGCCGGGCTATTGCCCCGTAACGACGCGGGCGATGGTGCCGTTGCGGGTCGAGACCAGCAGGAACTCATTGCCGACGCCGACCCATTGGTGCCCCTTCGGCGGGCGTTCCAGCTGGAACGAGCGCCAGTCGTCGATCACGTACTGACGATCGCGATAGGCGGCCGGCAAACGATCGCCCTTCTTCCATTGGCCCGGCGCATAAGCATACGGCGAGGCCGATGCGCCCGGGCCGCCGGGCGTAGCCGACGGCGTGGCGCGCTCGCCGGGTTGGGCGACCCGTCCCGATGGACCGCCCATCTGCGCGCCACCCCTCTGCGAGCCACCCATCTGCGAGCCGCGCGTATCCGAGCCGCCCGTCTGCGGCCCACCCATCTGCGAGCCGCGCGTATCCGAGCCACCCGTCTGCGGCCCACCCATCTGCGAGCCGCCCCGCTGCGACTCGGGTGGGGCCCCCGCTCCTGCGCCGTATCCGCCGGCGCCGGCCGAGCCGCCACCGGAGCTGGATTGCGCCAGGCCGACCGATGAACCGAGCACGCCCGCGGCCACCAGCAAACCCATCAACATGTGGTTCCTCTTCATCGAGATCTCCTTGTTGGTTGGGACAGCGATGGCAAGTTACACCCGGGGGCGCGAGGCGGCAACGCAGCTTTGTATCTGGATATTTCGGTGGTGCGGCGTAAGAGACTCGCCACTGGAGACCGCAGCGCCGGCCGCGCGCCGGCCGCTACAGGAAGCGGTCGAGCAGCTTGCGGCTGGCCTTGTCGAGCGATTGCAGGCTGCGGATCAGATAGTGGATGCCGTGGCTGTCCGAGATCAGCAGCGTGGTGCCCGCCAGCCGGCGGATGTCCTCCTCGCCCCGCAGCACCAGCCGGGTCGGGCCGCGATCGGTCTCGACCTGCCAGGTGCTCGGCGTGGCGAAGGTCGACACGCTGACGATGCGGCGGATCTCGGGCATGAATTCGCGCCCGCCCAGCTCTTCCTCGACGATCGCGCGCGCGGTTGCCGGCAGGTGCTCCAGGCGCTCGATCCACGCCAGCTCGTGGCCCTCGGCGCTGACGAGCGCGATGCCATCGTCCGGTGCCGTGATGGGGAACGCGCGCACGGCGACCACGCCCTCATGCACCACGCCCTCGGCGGTCGTCAATACCAGACGGCCGAAGGGATTGCGCGACAGCTGGAACGGGAATGCGACCGCAGTCGTCGATTCGCTTGCTTGCATGATCGGACTTCCTTATTGCACGACGGCGGCGCTGGCCGTGACATGGGGCGCGACGGTATTGACCTCGACCGGATCGTCCGGATCGGTATCGACGTTGCGGGCCTGCGCCTGGTACAGCCGATAGTAGGCGCCCTCGCGCGCCATCAGCTCGTCATGCGGGCCAACCTCGACGATGCGGCCGCGATCCATCACCACCAGCCGGTCCGCCTTGCGCAGCGTCGACAGCCGGTGTGCGATCGCGATCGTGGTGCGGCCCTGCACCAGATTGTCGAGGGCCTTCTGGATTTCCTTCTCGGTCGCGGTGTCGACCGACGAGGTCGCCTCGTCGAGGATCAGGATGCGCGGATCGATCAGCAGCGCACGCGCGATCGAGATGCGCTGGCGCTCGCCGCCCGACAGCGCCTGGCCGCGTTCGCCGACCAGCGAGTCGTAGCCGTGCGGCAGCCGCAGGATGAACTCGTGCGCATGGGCCGCGCGCGCGGCGGCGATGATCTCGGCGCGCGTCGCATCGGGCCGCCCATAGGCGATGTTGTCCGCGATGGTGCCGAAGAACAGGAACGGCTCCTGCAGCACGAGGCCGATATGGCGGCGGTAGTCGGCCACCGCCAGCGAACGGATATCGACGCCGTCGACGCGGATCGCGCCTTCCGACACGTCGTAGAAGCGGCAGATCAGATTGACCAGCGTGCTCTTGCCCGAGCCGCTGTGGCCAACGAGGCCGATCATCTCGCCCGGACGGATCTGCAGATCCAGCCCGCGGATCACCGCGCGGCTGCCGTAGCGGAAACCGATATCGCGCAGCTCGATCGCGCCGCTGACCTGGGGCAGCTGCGTGGGCCGCGCCGGCTCCGGCACGCTCGACACGTGGTCGAGGATGTCGAAGATCCGCTTGGCGCCGGCCGCGGCCTTCTGCGTGACCGAGACGATGCGGCTCATCGAATCGAGCCGCGTGTAGAAGCGGCTGATATAGGTCAGGAAGGCGACCAGCACGCCCACCGTGATCGCATCGCGAGAGACCTGCCAGATGCCGAAGATCCAGACCACCAGCAGGCCGACCTCGGTCAGCAGCGTCACGGTCGGCGTGAACAGCGACCACACCGCATTGACGCGATCGTTGATCGCCAGGTTGTGCCGGTTCGCCTCGCGAAAGCGCTCGACCTCGCGGCGTTCCTGCGCAAAGGCCTTGACCACGCGGATGCCCGGAATGGTGTCCGCCAGCACGTTGGTGATCTCGGACCAGTTGCGGTCGATCTTCTCGAAGCCATGGCGCAGCCGGTCGCGGACCTGGTGGATCATCCACGCGATGAACGGCAGCGGCACCAGCGTGACCAGCGCGAGCCAGGGGTTGATCGAGATCAGGATGACCGCCGTCATCATGATCATCAGCACGTCGGTGAAGAAGTCGAGCAGATGCAGCGACAGGAAGACGCAGATGCGGTCGCTCTCGTTGCCGATGCGCGCCATCAGGTCGCCGGTGCGCTTGCCGCCGAAATACTCGAGCGACAGCTTCAGCAGGTGCTCGTAGGTGGTGGTGCGCAGGTCCGCGCCGATCCGCTCCGATACCCGCGCCAGCAGATAGGTGCGCGCCCACCCCAGGCTCCACGCGATCAGCGCCGCCCCGAGCAGGCCGCCCAGATAGAGCCGCACCAGGTCGTAGTCGATCGGCACGCCGTTCTGGTAGGGGATCAGCACCTTGTCCATCAGCGGCATGGTCAGGTACGGCGGCACCAGCGTGGCGCCGGTCGACAGCAGCGTCAGCACGAAGCCCGCCAGCAGCTGCATCCGGTAGGGCCGGGCGAAGCGCCACAGCCGCAGCAGCGCCCAGGTCGACGGAGGCGTCTCCAGTTCGCGGCTGCATTGCGGGCATTCGTCCTCGCCCGGCGGCAGCGGCGCGCGGCAGGTCGGGCAGACGCCCTCGGCCTCGATCGGCTCGCGCGCGGCCGCGCCGGCGGCGAGACGATCGCGCTGCGCGTTGAACGTATCGAGCAGGCGCAGCGCCGCGGGATTGTTGCCCAGCGTGTAGTGCCAGGCCGCCAGCCGGCCGTTGCGGTCCTGCAGCTCCAGCGTGCCGACGCCCGCATGGTCGCCATGGTGCATCGTCAGTTCGGCGCCGATCCGCCATTGCCGCCAGCCGTCCTGCCCGCCATGCCCATCCTGTCCATTGCCCCGGGCCAGCACGCGGCGGTCGGTGACAACTACCACGCCTTCTGTAAAATGCAGCCGCCGGTCGAGATCGACCTCCAGCCAGGCCAGCACCGTTTCACCGTGCAGGTCCCGGTGGGAGTCGAGTTCGGCCTCCAGCGAGACGCGCCAGGGGTCAGGCAGCGTGGGGGTCGAGGATACGGAGGTAGCGGCTAGGGTCATGGTCGGCACAGCGGGCGTCGTTTCGTCGGGCTGCGCGAGCATGGCGCAAGCGGTCGGTCGACGGTCGAAACGACATGTCTTGATACAAATAAAAATGGCGGGCGCTGCCAGGATGCCGATATGTCGCAGGATGGATCGGCGCAAGCGCGGCGCAAGTATACATAAGCCACATCGAAGCCACATCGGCGCGGCAGCGTCTGTCGCGGCGCACAAACGCTTTTTCGTCGGGAAGTCAACCAGGTCTACGCTGTAACGTTATTGAAAGGTTAGACTTCCGCCCCACGGGCGCATCGCCCATGCCTCAAGCTAATTCAATGAAGAAAAAGGACATTGAGATATTCGATGTCATGTCGCTGCGCGGCCCCAATATGTGGACATATGGGCCGGTGCTGGAGGCGTGGGTCGATATCGGAGAACTGGAGGAATACCCCTCCAACAAGATTCCCGGCTTCTACGAACGCCTCACGGCCTGGCTGCCTTCGCTGATCGAGCACCGCTGCAGCATCGGCGAGCGCGGCGGCTTCCTGCAGCGGCTGAAGGAAGGCACCTGGCCGGCGCACATCATGGAGCATGTGACGCTGGAACTGCAGAGCCTGGCCGGCCTGCCCGGCGGCTTCGGCAAGGCGCGCGAGACGCCGCTGGTCGGCGTCTACAAGGTCATCGTCACCGCCTGGGACGAGCGCGTGGCCCGCGCCGCGCTGTTCCTCGCGCGCGATCTGGTGATGGCCGCGATCGAGGACCGTCCGTTCGACGTCGATGGCGCCGTCGATGAACTGCGCCGTTTGATCGATCGCCACTGGCTCGGCCCGAGCACCGCCTGCATCGTCTATGCCGCCGACGACCGCCGTATCCCGGCGCTGCGCCTGTCCGACAGCAATCTGGTCCAGCTGGGCCACGGCGCGCGCCAGCGCCGCATCTGGACCGCCGAGACCGACCGCACCTCCGCGATCGCGGAAAGCATTTCGCGCGACAAGGACCTGACCAAGTCGCTGCTCGAATCGTGCGGCGTGCCGGTGCCCGAAGGCCGGCTGGTAGACAGCGCCGAGGATGCCTGGGAGGCCGCCGAGGAGATCGGCGTGCCGGTGGTGGTCAAGCCCTACGACGGCAATCACGGCCGCGGCGTGTTCACCAACCTGTTCAGCCGCGAGGAAGTGCAGACCGCCTATGCGGTCGCCATCGAGGAAGGCAGCGGCGTGATCGTCGAGCGCTTCGTGCCCGGCAACGAGCACCGCCTGCTGGTGGTCGGCGGCCGCCTGGTCGCGGCCGCGATGGGCGAATCGGCCAGCGTGGTCGGCGACGGCAAGTCGACCATCGACGAGCTGATCGAGCTGCAGATCAACTGCGACCCGCGCCGGGGCAACACCGAGGATCATCCGTTGAACCGCGTGCGGCTGGACTCGGCCGCCCGTCTCGAACTGAAGCGCCAGGGCTTTACCGGCGAGTCGGTGCCGCCCGAGGGCCGCCATGTGCTGATCCAGCGCAACGGCAACGTGGCGTTCGACGTCACCGATCGCGTTCACCCCAGCGTCGCCGCGCATGCCGCGCTGGCCGCGCGCGTGGTGGGCCTGGATATCGCCGGCATCGACCTGGTCGCCGAGGACATCTCGCGCCCGCTGGCCGAGCAAGGCGGCGCGATCGTCGAGGTCAATGCCGGCCCCGGCCTGCTGATGCACCTCAAACCCGCCGCCGGCACGCCGCGTCCGGTCGGCCGCGCGATCGTCGATCACCTGTTCCCGCCCGCCGCGGACGGCGACGCGCCGGCCGACGACGGCCGCATTCCGGTGGTCGGCATCACCGGCACCAACGGCAAGACCGTGGTGGCCAAGCTGGTCGCGCGGCTGCTGCAGCTGTCCGGCCGCCATACCGGGCTGGCCTGCAGCGATGGCCTCTACCTCGATCGCCGGCTGGTCGAAGGCGGCGATCGCGCCAACTGGGAGGCCGCGACCCGCGTGCTGAAGAACCGCGCCGTCGAGGCCGCCGTGTTCGAGAACGACAGCGGCACGATGCTGTCCGAGGGCCTGGCCTACGACCGCTGTCTGGTCGGCGTGGTCACCAATATCGATACCCCCGACCACCTCGGCCACTACTACATCGAGGACGCCGACAAGATGTACAGCGTGTTGCGCACGCAGGTCGACGTCGTGCTCAAGCACGGCGCCGCGGTGCTCAACGCGCGCGATCCGCTGGTGGTCGAGATGGCCGAGCTGTGCGACGGCGACGTGATCTTCTTCGGCGGCAGCGCCGAGCTGCCGGCGATCGCGCAGCACCGTGCGGCCGGCAAGCGCGCGGTCTACGTGCGCGACGGCCGCATCGTGCTGGCCACCGGCAACAGCGAGATGCCGCTGGCCGACGTCGCGGCGATTCCGCTGACCTATGCCGGCCGCGTCGGCTTCCAGATCGAGAACGTGCTGGCGGCGGTGGCCGCGGCGTGGGCGCTGGGCATCTCGCACGAGCTGATCCGCGCCGGCGTGATGACCTTCGATGTCGGCCAGCTCGACGTGCCGGGCCGCTTTACGCTGTTCGAGCGCAACGGCGCCACCGTGATCGTCGACGACGCGCACAACGCCCCCGCGCTGGAGGCCTTGGCCAAGGCGCTGGAGCGCTTCCCGTCCGAACGCCGGCTCGCCGTGTTCGGCGCCGGCGCCGATCGCCGCGACGCGGACCTGATCGAACAGGGCAAGGCGCTCGGCGCCGCCTTCGATCGCGTGTTCCTGTGCGAGGACCGCAGCGTCGCGCGCAAGCTGCCCGACAGCGAGGCGCGGGCGCTGCTGAAGAAGGGCCTGTACGAGGGCCGCCGCGTCAGCAAGATCATCGACCAGGGCAGCCGCCGCGAGGCCGTCGAGGCCGCGCTGTCGCAGCTGGTGGCGGGCGATCTGCTGGTGTTGCAGGCCGACGAGGCCGATATCGGCACCACGCTGGACCAGGTTCACCATTGGCTGGGCCAGCCGGCCCGGCGCGGTTGACCGGCCGGCATCGATGATCAGAGGCAAGGCGCCGAGGTTCTGACACGCTGAAGCGCTGAAGGATAGAACGGTCGCCTGCCGCGGGGTCGCGCCCCGACCGGCCGGCGGCCGACCGATAGGAAACTGATTGATGGAAGTCTCACGCATCCGCGCGCTGCGCGGTCCGAACCTGTGGTGCCGCCACACCGCGATCGAAGCGATCGTTGCGTGCCCCGACGAAGCGGGCACGATCGAGGACCTGCCGGGATTCGAGGAGCGCCTGCGCGCGCGCTTCCCCGACATCGGCCCGCTGCGACCCGACGATGCGCACGGCGATGCGTCGCTGGCCCATGCGCTCGAATGCGCGACGCTGCGGCTGCAGGCGGCCGCCGGTTGCCCGGTGACCTTCAGCCGTACCTCGCCGACGGTCGAGCCCGGCACCTATCAGGTGGTAGTCCAGTACAGCGAAGAAGAGGTTGGACGCCTTGCACTCGATCTGGCCCGGCAGCTGTGCATCGCCGCGCGCGACGACACGCCGTTCGACCTGGACGATGCGCTGTCCCGTCTGCGCGAACTGGACGAGGATGTACGGCTCGGACCGAGCACCGGCTCGATCGTCCATGCGGCGGTCGCGCGGGGCATCCCCTATCGCCGCCTGACGCAGGGCAGCATGGTGCAATTCGGCTGGGGCAGCCGCCAGCGGCGCATCCAGGCCGCGGAAACCGATATGACCAGCGCGGTCGCCGAATCGATTGCGCAGGACAAGGAGCTGACCAAGAGCCTGCTGCATGCGGCCGGCGTGCCGGTGCCGCTGGGCCGCTCGGTCAGCAGCGCCGAAGAGGCATGGGAAGTGGCGCAGGAAATCGATGCGCCGGTGGTGGTCAAGCCGCGCGACGGCAACCAGGGCAAGGGCGTCGCGGTGCGCATCCGCACGCGCGAGGAAGTGATGGCCGCCTATGAGGTCGCGGCCGAGATCAGCAGCGACGTGATCGTCGAGCGCTATATCCCCGGGCACGACTTCCGCCTGCTGGTGGTCGGCAACCAGCTGGTCGCCGCGGCCCGGCGCGATCCGCCGCAGGTGATCGGCGATGGGGTGCATACCGTGCGCCAGCTGGTCGACGAGGTCAATCGCGACCCGCGCCGCGGCGAAGGCCATGCGACCTCGCTGACCAAGATCCGCTTCGACGATATCGCGCTGGCCACGCTCGCCAAGCAAGGACTGACCGCGGAATCGGTGCCGCCCAAGGGCACGCGCGTGATCCTGCGCAACAACGCGAACCTGTCGACCGGCGGCACCGCCACCGACGTCACCGACGACGTGCATCCCGAGATGGCGGCGCGCGCGGTGGCCGCGGCGCAGATGGTCGGCCTCGATATCTGCGGCGTCGACGCGGTCTGCGAAACCGTGCTGAAGCCGTTCGAGGAACAGGCCGGCGGCATCGTCGAGGTCAATGCCGCGCCGGGCCTGCGCATGCATCTGCAGCCCTCCTACGGCAAGGGACGCGCGGTCGGCGAGGCGATCATCTCGACGATGTTCGCCGACGGCGACGACGGCCGCATTCCGGTCGTCGCGGTGTCGGGCACCAACGGCAAGACCACCACGGTCCGGCTGATCACCCACCTGCTGGCCGGCAGCGGCCTGCGCATGGGCATGACCGGCACCGACGGCGTCTATATCAACGGCCAGCGTATCGACACCGGTGACTGCAGCGGTCCGCGCAGCGCGCGCAATGTGCTGCTGCACCCCGACGTCGACGCGGCCGTGTTCGAGACCGCGCGCGGCGGCCTGCTGCGCGAAGGGCTGGCGTTCGACCGCTGCGATGTCGCGGTGGTGACCAATGTCGGCGAAGGCGACCACCTCGGGCTGTCCTATATCAGCACGGTCGAAGACCTGGCGGTGCTCAAGAGCGTGATCGTGCAGAACGTCGCGCCGCACGGCATGGCGGTGCTGAACGCGGCCGATCCGATGGTCGCGCGCATGGCCGACGCCTGCCCGGGCGCGGTGACGTTCTTCGCCCGCGATGCCGAGCACCCGGTGCTGGCCACGCATCGCGCGCAAGGCAAGCGCGTGGTGTTTACCGACGGCGACGAGCTCGTTGCCGCCGAGGGCGACAGCCAGGTGCGGATCGCGCTGAAGGATATTCCGCTGACGCGCGGCGGCAGCATCGGCTTCCAGGTCGAGAACGCGATGTCGGCGACCGCGGCGGCATGGGCGCTGGGCATCGACTGGTCGGTGATCCGTCGCGGCCTGGCGACCTTCGTCAGCGACGCGGCGAGCGCGCCGGGACGCTTCAATCTGTTCGACTATCGCGGCGCGACGCTGATCGCCGACTACGGCCACAATCCGGACGCGATCCAGGCGCTGTGCAACGCGATCGAGACGATGCCCTCGCGCCGCCGCATGGTGGTGATCAGCGGCGCCGGCGACCGCCGCGACGAGGACATCCGCCGCCAGACGCAGATCCTCGGCGGCGTGTTCGACGACGTGGTGCTGTACCAGGACCAGTGCCAGCGCGGGCGCGAAGATGGCGAGGTGCTGGCGCTGCTGCGCGAAGGGCTGCAGGGTGCCACGCGGGCCAGCGCGGTCGAGGAGATCCGCGGCGAGTTCCTCGCCATCGATACCGCGCTGGGCCGCCTGCAGCCGGGCGACCTGTGCCTGATCCTGGTCGATCAGGTCGAGGAGGCGCTGGACCATATCGCGAAGCGGATCGCGGAAGCCGGGTGAGGCGCTTGCCCTCTCCCCCGGCCCCTCTCCCGCAAGCGGGAGAGGGGAGGAACACCGTGCGGCAGTGATCAGGCGCTGGACGTCCCACCCGCGCTGACCGGCTCCCTCTCCCGCTTGCGGGAGAGGGCTGGGGAGAGGGCTGGGGAGAGGGCGAACGGCGCCCCCGCCGCTACCGCCGCTTCATTGCCGCCACCGTCAATGCCGCCCAGGCAACGACAACCTCCTCTCCAGCAGCCGCTGCACGAACGACAGCAGCGTGCTCAATATCCAGTAGATCGCGGCCGCCGCCAGATACAGCGGCAGCGGCTGGTAGGTCGCCGCGATCAGTTCCTGCGTGGTGCGCAGCAGTTCGGTGACCGTGATCACCGACACCAGCGAGGTGTCCTTGATCAGGCTGATCAGGCTGTTCGACAGGCTCGGCACCGCGATGCGCAGCGCCTGCGGACCGACCACGTAGCGCAGCGTCTGCGCGGGCGTCAGCCCGAGGCTGTAGGCCGCCAGCCATTGCCCGCGAGAGATGCCGAGGATCGCCCCGCGCATGCTTTCCGACAGATAGGCGCCGACATTCAGGCTAAGCGTCAGCACCCCGGCGGGAGTGGGCTCCATCGTGATGCCGATGCCCGGCAGGCCGTAATACACCACGAAGATCTGCACCAGCAGCGGCGTGCCGCGCATCACGCTGACATAGACGCGCGCGATCGCTCTCAGCACGCGGTTGTGGCCGATCCCCATCAACGCGACCACCAGGCCGATCACCAGCCCGAAGGCCATCGACCACAGCGCGAACTTGATGGTCAGTACCATGCCTTGCAGCAGCACGGGCAGCGAATCGATTACCAGTTGAAGGGATGGCATGGCAGGCGGGGATAGAGGCGCTGATGACCGCGCAAAGTCGGAATCATAAATTGGTGCCCCAAAAAACAAAACGGCAGTGCGATTGCACTGCCGTCCGCTCTTTGAAGTTGTGGCCCCCGCGAAGGCGCACGCCCAGCGACTTGATCTCGACTGCGAAAGCCACTGGGTCCCCCGCCTTCGCGGGGACGACGGGCTTGTCGGTTTATTTCACCGGCTTGGTCACGTCCGCGCCGAACCACTTGTTCGACAGCTTGGTCAGCGTGCCGTCCTTGCGCAGATCGTCCAGCGCGCGGTCGAGTGCCTGTGCGAACTTCGGATTGTCCTTGCGGAACGGGATCGCGACCTCGGTATCGCCGCCCTTCACCACCGCGCCGGCGCGCAGCGGCAGATTCGACGTCTTGATCAGGTAGTTGACCATCAGCCGGTCGTTCAGCGCGGCATCGACACGCTGTGCGGCCAGATCGCGCAGGTATTCGGGCGCGCCGGGATAGGTCTTGACGTCGATGCCCGCCACCGACTTGGCCAGTTCGTTGTAGTTGCTGCCGAGGCTGACGCCCAGCCGCTTGCCCTTCAGGTCCTCCAGCGACTTGAACTCGCGCTTGTCGTCCTTGCGCTGGATCAGCTGTGCGGCCGAGAAGACGTAGGGCTTCGAGAAGTCCAGCACTTGCTTGCGCTGCGGCGTCACGTTGACCTGATTGACGATCACGTCGAACTTGCCCGCCTGCAGGCCGGCGATGATGCCGCTCCATTCGGTGGTGACGAACTCCGGCTTGACGCCCAGCTTGCCCGCGACCGCGCGCGCGACGTCGACGTCGAAGCCTTCGAGCTGGTTGTTGGCGCCGCGATAGCCGAACGGCGGATAGGTGCCTTCCAGGCCGATCTTCAAGACGCCTGCCTGCTTGACGTTGTCGAGCAGATCGGCGGCATGGGCGCCGGCCATCGTCAGTGCCAGCAGCGGCGCCGCGATCAGCGGGCGAATCCAGCCAGCGGGAAACCAGGTCATCGAGTTCTCCAATCGAGGTTGATGGACGGCATGATAGTGCATGGGCCTGACGGCGTTTCGACCCACGCGACACCCCCATGCGTACCGGCACAGAGTAAGTCAATTCCTATCAAGCGAAAAATAACAATTTATTATGGCTATATAACGCCCCCTCCAGGCGGCGTCTGGTTCGCATTGACAGTCCGCATCGGCCTGCACCATCATCGAAACGCCCTTTCGGCCAAAAGCCACCGGCCCCTGCCGCCATCGCCATGTTCGTCCTGATCCTGCTGCTGCTGATCCTGATCAGCGCCTTCTTCTCGATCTCCGAGATCGCCCTGACCGCCGCGCGCCGCACCAAGCTGCAGACGCTGTCGGAGCGTGGCGACCGGCGGGCGACCAAGGTGATGCTGCTGAAGGAGGAGCCGGGCAACTTCTTCACCATCGTGCAGATCGGCGTCAATACCGTCGCGATCCTGGCTGGCGTACTGGGCGAGAAGCATCTGTCCGACGTTGCCTACGCGCTGCTGTCGCCGCACTTCAGCGACACGGTCGCGCAGCGCACCGCCAATATCGGCTCGTTCCTGCTGGTCACGCTGCTGTTCATCCAGTTCGCCGACCTGATTCCGAAGCGGATCGCGATGAGCTTCCCCGAGGCCTGCGCGCTCGCGGTGATCGGGCCGATGCTGTGGCTGCTGAAGGTGCTCAAGCCGCTGGTCTGGCTGTTCAACGCCGCGGCCGATGCCGCGCTGCGGCTGCTTGGCCTGCCGACCAAGGCGGTCGAGCAGATCACGTCGGAGGACATCGCGGCGATGGTCGATGCCGGCGCCGAGGCCGGCGTGCTGCTCAAGCACGAGATCCATCTGATCGAGAACGTGTTCGAGCTCGATTCGAAGAGCGTCACGGCGATCATGACGCCGCGCGACGAGGTGGTCTACCTCGCGCTGGACGAGAGCGCCGACAGCCTGCGGCGCAAGCTGGTCAAGTACCCGCACGCGCAGTACCCGGTCTGCGACCACGATCTGGACGACGTGCAGGGCTTCGTCGAATCGCAGGACATCCTGCGCTCGATGCTGGCCGACGAGGCCGATTCCGCGATCGCCAATCTCGCGCGGCACTACGACAAGAACGTGCTGGTGATTCCCGACACGCTGACGCTGTCCGAGGCGATGACGCGCTTTCGCGAGATGCACCAGAGCTTCGCGGTGGTGATGAACGAATACGGGCTGGTGGTCGGCATCGTCACGCTCGACGATATCGTCGGCGCGCTGATGGGCGACATCCTGTATTCGTCCGAGGACGAGCAGATCGTGCGGCGCGACGAGGACTCATGGCTGGTCGACGGCGTGACGCCGCTGGTCGACCTGAAGAAGGCGCTGGATCTCGATGCGCTGCCGGCCGAGGACTATGTCGACACCGCGGCCGGGCTGGTGATCTATACCCTGAAACGCATCCCGAAGAAGTCCGAGTTCATCGAGACCGCGGGCTATCGCTTCGAGGTACTCGACATCGACCACCACAAGATCGACCAGTTGCTGGTGTCGCGGCTGCCGGCGGGCCGGGGCGGCGGCAGCGGCACGGGTGGCGGCGCCCGCGCTACGCCGCCGCAGGCATCGCCACAGCCTGTGGGGCCAGCACTCGGTCCGACTGCCGGTCCAGCCGCGCCGGACTCCCCTCCGTCTCCGTCTCCGGCGCCGGCGCAACGGGCACGGCCTTAGCCGCATCGCGGTAGCGCTCCACGTTGTGGGGCAGATGATAGACCGCGACCCACGCCCCCATCGCCAGCGCCGCGGCCGCGGCCACGCCGGCCAGCGGCGCCGGCGACAGCCTGGCCGGCACATGCAGCGTCAGATAGGCGGTTGCCAGCATCACGATCCAGGCCATGCCCAGCGCGTAGCCGGCCACCACATCCGACAGCCAATGCATGCCCAGGTAGAGCCGCGACAGGCCGATCGCGACCACCACGGTCGCCGTCACCGCCAGCACCGGGATGCGGACCCGCCAGGGTTGCCGCACGCACAGCAGAAAGGCCAGGAAGCCGTAGGTCACCATGCTGCTGGTCGCATGCCCGCTCGGAAACGAGAACGACTCCACGCCGCCGTAGATGCTGGCCGGCCGCCCGCGGGCCAGGCCGTATTTGAGCACCATCACGCAGGCACGCGCACCGATCAGCGCGATCGTCCAATAGGCGGCGGCGGCCCATGCCCGGCGCCACGCCAGCCACCCGAACACCGCAATGCCGATCGCCACCACGATGCGCGCACCGCCGAATTCGGTGATCGCGGTCATCGCGACATCGAGCCAGTCCTGCCGGCCCTGCTGCAGCCACGCGAACACCGCCTGGTCGACGCGCACCAGCGGCGTTTCCGCGGCGACCGCCATCGCCAGCCAGATCAGCAGGCCGCCGCTCGCAAGCAGCACCGCCGCCGCGATCGCCACCAGCAGGATTTCGGCGACCTCGCGCTCCAGCAGCTTCAGCACGCGCGGCCAGCGGTCACCCGCCCGCGCGTGCAGCGCATCGTGTGCGACGCGGCGCAGCGAATCGAGCAGCCGCACCGCCGGATGGATCAGCACCAGCGCGATACGAACGAGGCAAAGCCCCAGTACGGCCAGCACGACGAACAGCAGCAGGCCGCCGATCAGCAGGCCGGGCGTGGGTTGCTCGAAGCGCAGCCAGGCAGGCCACTCGGCGATCAGCTCGTCCATCGTGTCCTCGAACTCGTCGTCAATCTCGTCGTCAATCGGAGCATGGGCAGGTTCCGTGTATTCGGTATTGGACCGCGGCAATGACCGTGTCATCCCGGCCAGGTAAAACCACCGCTCAGTCCGCATGATAGAACGCGGCCCTGGGCAAACCGGCGGCCCGGCTGCGATCGCGCTGAACTCACGCTTGAAAATTTTGCAGTGGCCGCGCCGGCACGAAGCCGTTAGGCTATGCAGCGAGCGCGACGAGGAGAAAACCCCGATGCCACGCGACGATACCCCTCCCCTGCAGCATCTGCATCCCAAGCTGCGCCAGGTCAGCAACGGCAGCGAGCCGGTCAACCAGCTGCGCGCGCAATACTCGCAATGCGTGGTCACGCGCAAGTCCGCGCTGCCCGAGCCGGCCGGGCGCCGGCTGACGATCGAGCAGCAGGAACGCGACCGCTTTGCCGCCGGCCTCAGCGACTTCAGCTGCCTGACGGTGCATCGCGGCCGGGTGACCCGGCCCAAGCAGCAGGCCATGCCGGTGGCCGACGACGTCTTCATCAACGTGATCGTCGAGACGGAGCCGCGCGAGCCCGGCGCGCCCGACGATACCGAGCACGTGCTGCGCGCCATCGACCGCATGCTGGCCGAAGCCGGCCATCGGCGCCGTCCCGGACAGCAGCCCGCCACGCCTCTGCTGCATCGGCGCAATTTCATCGCCGCCACCGTGCCGATCTCCACGTTGCGCGCGCTGGCCGCGCTCGACGGCGTGCGCTACGTGCACCGCAGCGAGACGCTGTCGCTGCGGCTGCCGCGCCCCGATCGCGGCCCCGCGGCGGCGGCGGCGATCGAACCGACGCCGCGCCGCGTCGCGGTCGACGGCCAGCCGCAGAACGGCGCCGGTGTGCTGATCGGCATTATCGACGTCGGCGGCTTCGATTTCTCGCATCCGGATTTCCTCGATGCCGACGGCAATACGCGCTTCGTCTCGATCTGGGACCAGGGCGGCGATTTCCGGCCGCCGCCGCAGGCCTTCGGCTATGGCGCCGAGTTGACGCGCGAGCGCCTGAACGCGGCGCTGCAGGCCGCGCGCAAGGGCGGACCGCCGGCCACCGAGCTGGAGCGCCAATCGCAGCAGGAGCCCGGCTCGCATGCGACCCATGTGGCCAGCATCGCCGCGGGCAATCAGGGACTGTGTCCCGGCGCGCTGATTGCCGGCGTGCTGATCAGCGTGGAGCCGCCCGGCGACGACTATGCCGCGCGGCGCTGGACCTTCAGCGATGCGTCGCGCATCGTCCATGCGGTCGAATATCTGCTGGCGGTGGGCGAACGCGAGGGCCTGCCGCTGTCGATCAATATCAGCCTGGGTACCAACGGCGGCTCGCACGACGGCGCCAACGGCACCTGCCGCTGGCTCGACGCGTTCCTCGCCACGCCGGGCCGCGCGATCTCGATCGCGGCCGGCAATGCCGGACAGGAGCGTCCGACCGACGAGGACCGCTTCGGCTGGATCATGGGCCGCATCCATACCAGCGGCAGGATCGCGGCCAAGGGCCTGACGGTCGAGCTCGAATGGATCGTGGTCGGCGACGGCATCGCCGATCTGTCCGAGAACGAGCTCGAGATCTGGTACGGCGCGCAGGACCGCATGACGGTCTCGGTGCAGCCGCCCGGCTCGACCGAGTGGTACGAGGTCGCGCCGAAGCAATACATCGAGAACCGGCGGCTGCCCGACGGCACCGTGCTGTCGGTCTACAACGAGCTCTACCACCCGTCCAACGGCGACAACTACATCGGCGTCTACCTGTCGCCCTTCCTCGATGCGCGCGCCTATACGCCGATCACCGCCGGCGTGTGGAAGGTACGGTTGCACGGCGACGAGATCCGCGACGGCAGCTTCCACGCATGGATCGAGCGCGACGATCCGATGGAGCTGCAGCGCCGGCGCGAACTGGCGGCCTACCGCTTCCCATCGTTCTTCGCCGAGGCGACCAACGTCGATTCGCATTCGATCAATTCGCTGGCCTGCGCGCATTGGGTGATCGGCGTGGCGAACGCCGACACCGAGCAGGCGCGCGTGCATATCTCCAGCAGCCAGGGGCCGACGCGCGACGGCCGCAACAAGCCCGACGTCTGCGCGCCGGGCACCGGCATCGTCGCCGCCAATGGCTTCGTCGAGGGCGGCCGCTGGGTCCCGATGACGGGCACCAGCATGGCCAGTCCCTACGTATGCGGCGTGATCGGCCTGATGCTGGCGGCCAAGCCGACGCTGACGGCGGCGCAGTGCCAGGGCATCCTGCGGCGCACCGCGCGGCCGCTGCCCTCGCACGACTACGCCTGGCGCAACGACGCGGGCTACGGCCTGATCGATCCGGTCGCCGCGATCGCCGAGGCGCGTGCCTTCGACGAGCGCCGCGAGCGTCGCGACCCACCGGCGCGGAGGCGCGCATGAAGATCCGCCTGTTCCAGTCCTATCAGGGCGACTGCCTGCTGATCGAGGCGGCGTCGGGCCACCGCATGCTGTGCGACGGCGGCACCGGCGCGGCGATGCGCGATTTCGTCGCGCCGTCGCTGGAGCGGCTCGCGCGCGACGGCGCCATGCTCGATCTGGTCTACGTCTCGCATATCGACGACGATCATCTGGGCGGCGTGCTGGCAATGCTCGAGGCCGCGCTCCAGTGGAAGGTCTACGACTACCATGCCGAGCGGGGCGATCCGCCCGCCAAACCGGAGGCTCGCCGTGTGCCGCGCATCGGCGCGCTGTGGCACAACGCCTTCCACGACCAGATCGGCACCAACGCGGGACCGATCCATACGCTGCTGGCGGCAAATGCGCGGGCGCTGCGGGCCAGCCACGTCGAGCCGCTGGAGCTGCTGGGGCACGAATACGCGCGCATTGCCAACTCGGTGCCGCAGGCGCTGCGGGTATCCCGGCTGGTCAAGGCCGATCTGCTCGATATTGCGTTGAATGGCCCGTTGGGCGACACCGCGGAGACCGGCGTGGCGCCGGCCGCCGCTTCCGCCGGCAAGCTGATCGTCGCGCGGCCCGACGCACCGGTGCAGTCGCTCGGCTCGCTGCGCATCCGCGTGCTCGGCCCCACCGCGGCGGAACTGAAGCGGCTGCGCGAAGGCTGGAACAACTGGCTGCGCGATCCCGCCAATCGCCTGCGCGCCCAGGCCATTCGCGACCGCTACGCCAGCGGGCTGCTGGCGATGGCGGGCGGCCGGGCCGACGATCCGTTCGACCTGCGCGAGTGGGAGGGCACGCCGTCGTACCGGGGTGTTACCACGCCGAACATCGCTTCGCTGATCCTGCTCGTGGAGGAGGACGACCGTCGCGTGCTGCTGACCGGCGACGCGCATCCCGACATGATCCTGGCCGGCCTCAAGCAGGCCGAACTGCTGCGCGACGGCGCGCTGCACGTCGACGTGCTGAAGGTCCAGCATCACGGCTCCGAGAACAATATGTCGCCGGCGTTTTGCCGCACGGTATCGGCCGATCATTACCTGTTCTGCGGCAACGGCGCGCATACCAACCCGGAGCTGACGGTGCTCGACGCCTTGCTGGCCTCACGCGTCGGACCCGCGGCGCAGCGCGCGCGCACACCCGAGGCCGAATCCCGGCCGTTCACGTTCTGGTTCAACACCACCGCCGCCGCGCAGACGCAGCAAAGCCATATCGCCCACATGGAGCAGGTCCAGCGCTGGGCCGAAGCGGCACTGCGCAAGCACGGTCCGCGGCTGCGGGTGCGCTTCGTCGAAGGCGCCTACGCCAGCCTGACGCTGCGCTGAGCACGGCATCCAGCGGGCGCTATTTGAGCGCGTGCTCGAAGGCGACCACCGGCGCGGACAGGCGCCGGCCGAGCTGGCCGGCCAGTTCCTGCGCGGCCTCGGCAAAGCGCTCGCGCAGCTGGTCGGCCAGGCTCGGTATGCCGCGATGGCTGGCGCGCAGCATCTGGATCTCGAAGGCCATCGCCGGCTGGATCTCGTGCAGCGAGACGGTCCGCGGATCGCTGCCGAGCGCGGTGTACTGGTCGAGCAGCGCCACGCCGAGCCCGCTCTCGACCAGCTTGCGCGCCAGCGAGTAGGTCTGCACCTCCAGCGTCGAGCGCGGCTCCAGCGCATTGCGCGCCAGCAGCTGGCGCACCATCAGGCCGAGCGAGCTGTGGTCGTCGTAGCCGATGAAGGCGCGGTCCATCAGCCTGGCCATCGGCAAAGGCGTACGCCGCGCCGCCCCGGCCAGCGGCTGCCCGCGCGGCACCGCCAGCAGCATGCGGCCTTCGGCCACCGTCTGCGCGGCGATCGCCTCGTGCCGTGGCGGCGCGAAGGCGAAGCCGATATCGATCTGGTTGCGCAGCAGACCCTGCACGATCTCGTCGGTATGGTGGGTCAGTACCTGCACCTGGGTGTCGGGATGGCGCGCGCAGAAGCGCTGCAGCGCCGGCACCAGCAGCGGATCGGCCAGGCTCGGCGTCGCCGCCACGCGCAGGCGGCCGGCGCCCTTGTGGCGCAGGCTCTCGGAGACGCGCCGCACGCGGTCGATCTCGCCATATAGCCGTTCGACATCGCCATACAGCGCGGTGGCCTCGGGCGTCGGCCGCAGCCGGCCCTTGGCGCGGTCGAACAGCCGGAAGCCGAGCGAGGCCTCGGCATGCTGCAGCACGCGCGTGACCACCGGCTGCGACACGTGCAGCAGCCGCGCCGCCTCGCTGACGGTACCGGTCAGCATCACGGCGCGGAAGACCTCGATCTGTCTCAGGCGCATGGAATCCTCGGCAGCCGGGCAGGGTATAGCCCAAAGACATATTCTGGCACGTCTTCGCATTGGGCAGCCGCGCCGCCCTGCTCTACCCTTGCGGCATCGCAAACCGGTAGGGACGGATACGGCAATGAAGGTGGTGATCACCGGCGCCGGCGTGGTCGGCATGGCCACCGCCTGGCAACTGGCCAACGACGGCCATGAGGTCACGGTGCTGGAGCGGCGCGACGGTCCGGGGCTGGAGACCAGCTTCGCCAACGGCGGGCAGCTCAGCTACAGCTATGTGGCGCCGCTGGCCGGTCCCGGCGTGCTGGCCAAGGTGCCCGGCTGGCTGCTGCGCCGCGACGCGCCGCTGCGCTGGCGCCCGCGGCTGGACCCGGCCCAATGGCGCTGGCTGGCCGCCTTCGTCGGCGCCTGCAATGCCTCGCGCAGCGATGCGACCACGCGCAAGCTGCTGCGGCTGGCCTTTCATTCGCGCGACCGCATGCGCGCCTTCCTCGATCGGCACGACATCGATTTCGATTTTGCGCGGCGCGGCAAGCTGATCGTCCACCGCGACGCGGCCAGCTTTGATGCGGCGCGCCGGCTGCTGGACTACCAGGCCGGGCTCGGCAGCGAGCAGCATGCGCTGGACCGCGACGCCTGCGTGGCGCTGGAACCGGCGCTGGCCGGCATCCGCGACCAGATCGTCGGCGCGATCCATACGCCGAGCGAGGAAGTGGCCGATTGCCACCGCTTCTGCGTCGGGCTGGCCAATCTGCTGCGCCAGCACCCCAATGTGTCGCTGCGCTTCGGTACCGCGGTCCGTGCGATCGAACGCCGGGGCGACGCGGCCCGCGGCGTGCATACCGACAGCGGCTTCGAGGCCGCCGACGCGGTGGTGCTGGCCGGCGGCATCGGCAGCGCGACACTGCTGCGGCCGCTCGGACTGCGCGCGCCGCTGTGGCCGCTGAAGGGGTACAGCATCACCGTGCCCGTCGGCAGCGGCGCGCAGGCGCCCCATATCAGCGTCACCGACTTCGCCCGCAAGATCGTCTATGCCCGCATCGGCAATACGCTGCGCGTGGCCGGCATGGCCGACCTGACGCGGCCCGATACGCGCATCGACGAACGCCGCGCGGCAACGCTGCTGGACGAAACGCGCTCGGTGTTCGGCGGCATCGCCGGCGACCGCCCGCTGTCCGACCTGCAGCCCTGGGCCGGGCTGCGCCCTGCCACACCGAGCGGACTGCCACTGATCGGACAGTCGCGGCTGCGTCATCTGTGGCTCAACATCGGGCACGGGGGACTGGGGTTTACGCTGGCAATGGGCAGCGCGGGCCTGCTGGCGGATATGATCGCGAAGCGGCCGCCCGCCGTCGATCCCGCCGACTACAGCGCGACGCTGGCGTAGCGCGCCACTGCCCGCGCAGTACAGGACAGAAGAGCGGAACGAGGAGCCGCCGCTTGCACGGCCCTTGCTAGCAGTACAACCGATGTCGCGTTTCAACAAGAGCCGTTCCACAACCAAGGAGAGCCTGACCATGAAACTGCCTACCGCCACCCGCACTGCGCCACGACAGGCGCGCCGTTCGCTGCGATCCGCCCTGGGCGCCGTGCTGATCGCCGCGCTCGCTTGCGGTGCGTTCGGCACCATCGGCGCCGCCCATGCCCAGCAGAACGACACGCTGAGCAAGATCAAGCAGAACGGCGTGATCACCCTCGGCCATCGCGAATCGTCGATCCCGTTCTCCTATACCAATGGCCGCGAGGTCATGGGGTATTCGCACGAGATCATGATGGCGATCGTCGACAAGGTGAAGACGCAGCTGAACATGCCGAACCTGCAGGTGCGGATGATCCCGATCACCTCGCAGAACCGCATCTCGCTGATGCAGAACGGCACCATCGATCTCGAATGCGGCTCGACCACCAACAACCTCGAGCGCCAGAAGCAGGTCGGCTTCACCAACAGCCTGTTCGTCTACGGCATCCGCATGCTGGTGCGCAAGGACGCCGGCGTGAAGGACTTCGATGACCTGAAGGGCCGCAACGTCGTGACGACCGCCGGCACTACGGGTGAGCGCCTGCTGGTCAAGATGAACGGCGAGAAGGCGATGAACATGAACCTGACCGGTGCCAAGGACCACGGCCAGGCCTTCCTGATGCTGGAATCGGGCCGCGCGGTCGCCTTCGTCATGGACGAGCCGCTGCTGTACGGCGAACTGACCAAGGCCAAGAATCCCGGCGAATGGACCGTCGCCGGCACGCCGCTGCAGACCGAGAACTACGCCTGCATGCTGCGCAAGGACGATCCGCAATTCAAGGCGCTCGCCGACGGCGTGATCGCCGACCTGATGAAGTCGGGCAAGGCCGAGCAGCTGTACAAGAAGTGGTTCCAGTCGCCGATCCCGCCGCGCGGCATCAACATGAACTACCCGCTGTCGGCCGAGATGAAGGAACTGTTCGCGAACCCGAACGACAAGGCGTTCCAGTAAGCGCTTTCGGTTTCTCGCATCAGGAAGTCCGCGTCGGCGCTCGCGCGTCGATGCGGACTTTTCTCATTCTGCGCGCGCCTCCAACCGAAACGTAAAGTGCGTGCATTTTTCAGAAGCTTCCGGGTCCGCCGATCGGCAAGCTACGCAGGTCTCAACACGGTATCGCCGATCATGGTTCAGACCTACGACTCCTGCTACAAGCTGCTGTTCTCCACGCCCGACCTGGTGCGCGAACTGGTCACCGCATTCGTCGAGAACGACTGGCTGCGCAGCCTCGATTTCGAAACGCTGGAGAAAATTCCCCCGCAATACGTTGGCGACAACTTGCGCCAACGCGCCAATGATGTGGTCTGGCGCGTCCGCGCCGATGACGATTGGCTCTACCTCTACATGCCGATCGAATTCCAGAGCACGGTCGACCCCTATATGGCGGTGCCGGTCATGGAATATATGGGACTGCTCTATCAGGACCTTGGCCGCCGCAAGAACGTGCTCGCGGATCGCAAGCTGCCGCCCGTGCTGCCGCTGGTGATGTACACCGGCAAGGCACCGTGGACAGCGCCTACCGATATTGCGTCGATGGTCACTGCCGCTCCCCGCTTGGCAGCAAGGTTCCAGCCTCAACTCGCCTACCTGCTGATCGATACGAGCCGGTATCGGGACCGCGATCTGCAGGCGCTGAACAATCGCGTGGCCATGGTGATCCTGATCGAGCGCGGGGATCTGGATCGTCTGCCGGAACTGGTCGATCAACTGAACGAGATGATCGCTGGCGACGTGGAACTGCACCGGATTTTTTCGATCTGGATGCGTCAATTACTCCATCGCCGGAGCGACGGGGTTCTGTTGCTGCCGGAGGTGGTCAACCTGAAGGAGGTCAATATGAGTCTGGTGTTGTCGTTGGACAAAATGAAGCAGGACAGCAAGGTCGAAGGTGAAGCGTACGTTCTGCAGAAGGTGTTGAGTCAGCGTTTCGGCCCGCTGTCGCCGGACATCGCGTCGCGGATCGCGGCAGCCAAGGCCTCGCAAATTGAAGCCTGGATAGATCGGCTTGGTGCGGCCGGATGCCTCGACGACGTCTTCAGTCACCACACTGAAGGACTGGCCGCCGCCTGATTGCCAGAGCGCCAGATCGATCGATTGAGGCAGCCCGCTTCAGATTCGACGAGCACCGCCCAAAACAAAAACCCCCGAAGGCAGGCCTTCGGGGGTTTTGCACTACTGGCGGAGAGGGTGGGATTCGAACCCACGGTACCGTTGCCGGTACGCCTGATTTCGAGTCAGGTACATTCGACCACTCTGCCACCTCTCCTGAACTGGTCGCGTTGCGGCGAAACCGAGATTATAGAGAAGTCAAAAACAGACTGCAAGAGGGTCGGCACGTTTTTCCCGTGACTTCCTGCTGCCTGGTTCATCCACCTCAGGCCTCGGGTTCGAGCCGCGTCAGGCCGCCCAGATACGGCTGCAGCGCGGTCGGCACGGTGACCGAACCGTCCGCGTTCTGGTAGTTCTCGAGGATTGCCACCAGCGTGCGGCCGACTGCCAGGCCGGAGCCGTTCAGCGTGTGCACCAGCTCGGGCTTGCCCTGACCGGCGCGGCAGCGTGCCTGCATGCGGCGCGCCTGGAAGTCGCCCATGTTCGAGCACGAGCTGATCTCGCGATAGGTGTTCTGCGCGGGGATCCAGACTTCGAGGTCGTAGGTCTTGGTGCTGCCGAAGCCCATGTCGCCGGTGCACAGCACGATGGTGCGGAACGGCAGGTCCAGCTTCTTCAGGATCGCCTCGGCATGGCCGGTCAGTTGTTCGAGCGCGTCGAACGAGGCCTCCGGGCGCACAATATGGACCAGCTCGACCTTGTCGAACTGATGCTGGCGGATCATGCCGCGCGTGTCCTTGCCGTACGAACCGGCCTCCGAGCGGAAGCACGGCGTATGGGCGACGAAGCGCAGCGGCAGTTCGTCGGCCGACGCGATGACGTCGCGCATCAGATTGGTCAGCGGCACCTCGGCGGTCGGAATCAGGTAGTAGTTCTCGGTCCGCTCGCCGCCGTCCGCGCCCTCGCCGCCCACCTGGCGCGGCACCTTGAACAGGTCGTCCTCGAACTTGGGCAACTGGCCGGTGCCGCGCATCGACGCCGCATTGACGATGTACGGCACGTACATCTCGGTGTAGCCGTGCTCGAGCGTATGGGTATCGAGCATCAGCTGCACCAGCGCGCGATGCATGCGGGCGATGCCGCCGCGCAGCACCGCGAAGCGCGAGCCGGTGATCTTGGCCGCGCTCTCGAAATCGAGGCCGAGCCGCTCGCCGACGTCGACGTGGTCGCGCACCGGAAAGTCGAAGCTGCGCGGCGTGCCGACGCGGCGCACTTCGACGTTGTCGTTCTCGTCCTTGCCGACCGGCACGCTGTCGTGCGGCAGATTCGGCAGCGACAGCATCAGCTGCTGCAGCTGGGCCTGGATGTCGTCGAGCCGCGCCGCCGATTCCTTCAGCGTGTCGCCGATGCCGCCGACCTCGGCCATCAGCGCCGACGCGTCCTCGCCCTTGCCCTTGGCCATGCCGATCTGCTTGGACAGCGTGTTGCGGCGGGCCTGCAGTTCCTCGGTGCGGGTCTGCAGTTGCTTGCGCTCGCTTTCGAGCGCCTGGAAGGCGCCCAGGTCGAGTTGGAATCCACGCGTGGCAAGGCGTTGTGCCACGGCGTCGGGGTCTTTGCGGAGCAGCTGGATGTCGAGCATGTTTGCGGGAAAAGCGTGCGGTCGGAGCGATCGGGAGGCGGCTGGCATGCCGCCGAACCGCACATTTTACTGCACCGCGGCAGCGCCCGGCCGGGATGGCGGCTGAGGGCCGCGGCCCGCTACGCGTCGCCCTCGTCCGCCTTGCCGCCCTTGCCCGCTGGCTGGCTCTTCTGGCGGCGATGCCAGGCGTCGTCCAGCTCGCGCAGGTGGCGCAGCTTGTCGCCGATCTTGCCCTCGAGGCCGCGCGGCGTCGGCTGATACCAGCCCTGCGCCTTCAGGTCGTCGGGGAAATAGTGCTCGCCGGCGGCATAGGCTTCGGGCTCGTCGTGGGCATAGCGGTAGGCGTGGCCGTAGCCGAGCTCCTTCATCAGCCTGGTCGGCGCATTGCGCAGATGGACCGGCACCGCGCGCGACTTGTCCTTGGCGACGAAGGCGCGCGCGGCGTTGTAGGCGTTGTAGCCGGCGTTCGACTTGGGCGCGACCGCCAGGTAGATCAGCGCCTGCGCCAGCGCCAGCTCGCCCTCGGGCGAGCCCAGGCGCTCGTAGGTCTCGGCCGCGTCCAGCGTCATCCGTGCCGCGCGGGGATCGGCCAGGCCGATGTCCTCCCACGCCATCCGCACGATGCGGCGGGCCAGATAGCGCGGATCGGCACCGCCGTCCAGCATGCGGCAGAACCAGTACAGCGCCGCATCGGGGTCGGAGCCGCGCACCGACTTGTGCAGCGCGCTGATCTGGTCGTAGAACGCGTCGCCACCCTTGTCGAAGCGGCGCAGGTTCTCCGACAGCGCGCTGCCCAGCAGCGCCTTGTCGATCGTCTGCGCGCCAGCGGTACGCGCGGCGCGCGCGACGATCTCGATATTGTTCAGCAGCTTGCGGCCATCGCCGTCGGCAGACGCGACGATCAACTGCAGCGCCTCGTCGTCCCAGGCGACGCCGCCGAGCGCCTCGCTGGCGCGCAGGGCCAGCTGGCGCAGTTCCGCATCGTCCAGGCTCTTGAGCACATAGACCGCGGCCCGCGACAGCAACGCGCCGTTGACCTCGAACGACGGGTTCTCGGTGGTCGCGCCGATGAAGGTGAACAACCCGCTTTCCACGTGCGGCAGGAAGGCGTCCTGCTGGCTCTTGTTGAAGCGGTGGACCTCGTCGACGAATACCAGCGTGCGGCGCCCGTGCGCACGGTATTGCTCGGCGCGCTCGACCGCCTCCCGGATGTCCTTGACGCCGGACAGCACCGCCGACAGCGCGATGAACTCGGCATCGAAGGCATCGGCCATCAGCCGCGCCAGCGTGGTCTTGCCGACCCCGGGCGGCCCCCACAGGATCATCGAATGCGGCTCGCCCGATTCGAATGCCACGCGCAGCGGCTTGCCGGGGCCAAGCAGATGCTGCTGGCCAATGACCTCATCGATATTGCGCGGGCGCAGCCGTTCGGCCAGCGGTTGGCGGGAAGCGTCGGAGGGTTCGGAAAACAGCGTGTCCGGCACGGTGGTCAAAGGCTTGGGAAGGGTCGGGTTTCAGTGCGGGCGGCTACAAGCGGCGCGGCCCGCCAAAGCGCCAGTGTAGTGCATCCCTATGTGGCGCCGTCCGGCATGGATCCGGTCCTTCGCGCTAGCGCGGAAACGCGACCACGTCGTCGACCTCGACGCGGATGCCGATCCAGTCGCCGACGCCGTGGTCGTGGTGCGACGGCGCCAGCGACAGCACCCTGCCGCCGCTGGCCAGCCGCAGCGTGTAGAGAATCTCGGCGCCGCGGAAGGCCTTGTGCAGGATCTGCGCGCGCAGCGCGCTGGCATCGTCGTGCAGGATGTCGTCGGGGCGGATCAGCACGTCGACTTCGGCCACGCCGGGCGGCAAAGCGAGGCCGTCGCGGCTGTGCAGCGTGCCCAGTTCACAGTCGAGCTGTCCCGGTGCGGTGACGCGAGCGGGCATCAGCACGCCCTGCCCGATGAAATCGCCGACGAAGCGCGTGGCGGGCTTGTGATAGAGCTGATGGGCGGTGCCCCACTGCTCGATCGCGCCGGCGTGCATCACGCCGATCTCGTCGGCCATCGCGAACGCTTCGAGCTGGTCGTGCGTGACCAGGATCGCGGTCGCGCCCTGGGCCTTCAGGATCGCGCGCACCTCCAGGCTCAGCCGCTCGCGCAGGTCCACGTCCAGATTGGAAAACGGCTCGTCGAGCAGCAGCAGTTCGGGCCGCGGCGCCAGCGCGCGGGCCAGCGCCACGCGCTGCTGCTGGCCGCCGGACAGTTCGTGCGGAAAGCGCGCGCCGGCGCCCGCCAGGCCGACCAGCTCGAGCACTTCGGCGACACGCTCGCGCCGAGCCTGCCGGCTGTCCCGATGCAGGCCGAAGGCGATGTTGTCCGCCACGCTCAGATGCGGGAACAGCGCGTAGTCCTGGAACACCATGCCGACGCGCCGCCGTTCGGGCGGCACCGCCAGGCCCGGTGCCGACACCGGTTGCCCGTCCAGCACGATGCGCCCGGCACGCAGCGGCTCGAAGCCCGCGATGGCCCGCAGCACGGTGGTCTTGCCGCAGCCGCTCGGGCCCAGCAGGCAGCCGATGCTGCCGCGCGCCAGCGAAAACGACAGGTCTTCGATGACGATCTGGCTGTCGAAACCGTGGCGGATGTGCTCGACCTCCAGCACCAGATCGGGCGGCACGCTTGTTGAAGCAGCGGCAGGGACAGCGGCGGCGGCGGGCTCCGCAGAAGCGGTCGGCGCGGCGGGTGCCGTAGGCGCCGTCGGAGGCGCGGTATCGAGATCGAAGGCGGACATGCGAATCATTATAAGTATCAGCAACGCCGGACCGGCGATTGATAGAATGCCCCAGCCGCGCCCTCCGCGGCACTTTCTTCCCAGCCGATCGCCGCGCATGTCCCTGCTCCATCCCGCCCGATTGCCCGATAGCGACCCTGCCGGTCTGGCACGGCGCGGCCGGCGGCTGACGGCCATCCATCCGCTGTCCTTCGCGGCGGGCCTGGTGGCCCTGCTGATCGCGGTGCCGATCCTGGTGGTGGCGGCCAGCCTGCTGACCCCGAGCACCGAGACCTGGCATCACCTGGTCGACACGGTGCTGGGCGAGTACATCGCCAATACGCTGTGGCTGCTGGCCGGCGTCGCCGTCGGCGTGCTGCTGCTCGGCGTGCCGACCGCATGGCTGGTCTGCACCTACCGCTTCCCCGGCCGCGGCCTGATGGAATGGGCGCTGGTGCTGCCGCTGGCGATGCCGGCCTACGTGATCGCCTACGCCTATACCGACGCGCTGCAGTTCGCCGGCCCGGTGCAGGGCTGGCTGCGCGCGCTGACCGGCTGGGGCGCGCGCGACTACTGGTTTCCGGACGTGCGGACGCTGGGCGGCGCGATCGTGCTGTTCTCGCTGGTGCTCTACCCCTACGTCTACCTGACCGCCCGCGCCGCCTTCCTGCAGCAGACGCTGAACACGCTGGAGGCGGCACGCCTGCTGGGCCACGGACCCTGGCGCAGCGTGCTGCGCGTGGTGCTGCCGCTGGCGCGTCCCGGCATCGCGGCCGGCACCGCGCTGGCCATGATGGAGACGCTGGCGGACTTCGGCACCGTCGCCTACTTCGCGATCCCGACCTTCTCGACGGGCATCTACCGCGCCTGGTTCTCGCTCGGTGACAAGAGCGCGGCGGCGCAACTGTCGGCCTGCATGCTGGCCTTCGTGATCGCGATCCTGGTGGCGGAACGGATCTCGCGCGGCCGGGCCCGCGTGCATGGCGGCCAGCGCCGCGCGCCGGCCTATCGGCTGACGGGTTGGCGAGGCTGGGCCGCGCTGGCGGCGTGCGCGCTGCCGGTGCTGCTGGGCTTCCTGGTGCCGGCGCTGATGCTGTTCGAGATGGCCTTCACCGACGGCGATGCGCAGTTCGGCCCGCGCTTCGTCGGGCTGGTCCGCAACAGCTTCCTGCTGGCGAGCGTCACGGCGCTCGCGGCGGTGCTGATCGCGCTGGCGATCGGCTATGCCGGCCGGCTCGGCCGGGGCTGGCCGATGCGGGCGCTGCTGCGGCTGTGCGGCATGGGCTATGCGCTGCCGGGCTCCGTGATCGCGGTGGGCGTGCTGGTGCCGGTCGCGCGGCTCGACAATGCGATCGCCGGCTGGATCCAGCAGCTGACCGGCGTGTCGCCGGGCCTGCTGCTGACCGGGGGCATCGCGGCGCTGGTCTATGCCTATCTGGTGCGCTTTCTCGGCGTCGCGCTGCAGACGGTCAACGCCGGATTGGCGAAGATCACGCCCAGCATGGACACCGCGGCCCGCAGCCTCGGCCACGGACCGGCCGCGACGCTGCGCCGCGTGCATCTGCCGATGCTGCGCGGCAGCCTGCTGACCGCGGCGCTGATCGTCTTCGTCGACGTGATGAAGGAGCTGCCGGCCACCTTCGTGATGCGCCCGTTCAATTTCGACACGCTGGCCGTGCAGGCCTACAACCTCGCCGCCGACGAGCGGCTCGCCGAGGCCGCGACCGCCTCGCTGGTGATCGTGCTGGTCGGGCTGATTCCGGTGATCGTGCTGTCGCGGCAGATCCGCCGCAGCGCGCAGGACTGAACCAGCGGCACGCAGCCCCGCTCGCGGCGTACCTGCATGGGGTGCAGGCTCGCTGCCCGCTCTCCATGTCCAGCTAAAGCCCACCGCGATTTCCGCCGATATCCCGTGAATGCCAAGCTGGGCCGCGCAAGCCGGCCCGCTTTCCTCGAACTCGATGGGCGGGAGTCGTATGCAAATTCGTTACCGGATGCTGGTCTTCAAGATGTCGCGCCTGGCCAGCCAGAACAAGCTGACGGCGGTGCAGGAGATCGGCTTCGCCACCGAGCTCGCCGAACTGGTGGTCAAGGAAGGCATCGCCGAGCGGGTGGTGCAGGAACTGTTCGACGATGACCATCCGCAGCTGCGCCGCATCGCCGTCAATGCGATCCGCCGCACCGGCCGCTTCGACGTGCCGGGCCTGCAGGCGGCGCTGCTGCGCAGGTTGTCCGATGCCGAACCGTGGCTGCGCCACGATGCGGTCTGGGTCATTCAGGAAGCGGCGATGGACGGCGGGCTGGTCCGCGCGGGGCTGCGCCGGCTGGCGGGCACCGTGCAATTGCCGCAGGACGCGGTACGTGCCAAGTCCAATCCCGGCGATGCGCTGCTGCAGGCCCAGGTGCGCGCGCGCCAGGCGCTCGATGCCTTGCTGAAGAAGGATGCGCAGGCCGCGCTGGCGGCGTTGCGGGCCACGCTGGCGACCTTTGCCGCGCTGAATCAGGAGCCGTATGGAAGCGGCACCGTGGGTCAGATGAACCTGGCGCGGCGCGAACTGCAGCGCCGCATGGCGAAGCGGGCCTTGTCGAGCAGCACGCGGCTGACCTTCCGCCGCGTCGAGGGGCCGGACGGCAAGGCGGCGTTCGCGGAGACAGCCAGCACCGCCAGGTCTGGCCAGACCAGTGACGACGCGGCCGGCGATCCGTCATGAAGACCGGAGCCGGCCGCGCCCTTCAGCGGGCGATCACTTGAAGCCGGCCTTGTCGGCGAGCTTCTGCGCGACCGGCTGATACTTGCCGAGCTCGGCCACGTTGATCCGGTCGGCCTTGAAGCTGCCCATCGCTTCCAGCGCCGGGTTGCCGACCTTGACGCTCGGCACCACCGGCCACTCGTTGTTGCCGTTGGCGAAGTAGGCCTGGGCCTCGTCGCTGGCGAGGTACTCCAGGAACTTGACCGCCGACTCCTTGTTCGGCGCGTGCTTGAGCATGCCGCCGCCCGAGATGTTCATGTGCACGCCCTGGCTCTCCTGGTTCGGCCACACCACGCCGAGCTTGTCGGCCACCGCCTTGTCCTCCGGCTTGGTCGACTTCAGCAGGCGCGCGATGTAGTAGGTGTTGGAGATCGCCAGATCGCATTCGCCGGCGGCCACGGCCTTGAGCTGGTCGGTGTCACCGCCCTTGGGCGTGCGCGCCAGGTTGGCGACCACACCTTGCGCCCAGCGCTCGGTCTTCGCCTCGCCGTCATGCGCGATCAGGCTCGAGATCAGCGACAGGTTGTAGACGTGGCCGCTCGAGCGCGTGCACAGCTTGCCCTTCCACTTCGGGTCCGCCAGGTCCTCGTAGGTCTTGATGTCGCCCGGCTTGACGGTGTCCTTGTTGTAGGCGATCACGCGGGCGCGCGCCGAGAAGCCGAACCATTCGCCATTGGGATCGCGAAAGTTGGCGGGGATGCGCGACTCGAGCACCTTCGACTTGACCGGTGCGAACACGCCGGCCTGCTGGGCGCGCCACAGGCGGCCGATATCGACCGTGATGAACACATCGGCAGGGCTGTTGGCGCCCTCGCTCTTGATCCGCTCGAGCAGCGGATCCTCCTGCCCCTCGATGCGATTGATCTTGATGCCGGTCTGCTTGGTGAAGTTGCTGTACAGCGCCTCGTCGGTCTGATAGTGCCGGGCCGTATAGAGATTCAGCACCTTTTCCTGGGCGCCCTGGGCCATCGAGGACAGGGGCATCGACGCGGCGCTGGCCGCCATGGCGAGAGCTGCCGCGGTGGGCAGCAGACGACGAAACACGTACATGGACTCCTCCGGGCTTTGCGGTTCCGCCGCTGTCCGAATGTCAGCGGGCGAGCGCAAACAATAATGATTCCCGTTTTCGGCGTCAATGTCGGTTTCCCCGCGTGGAACGGCCGCGACAGGGACGGACAGGGACGGTGAACAGCCGATTTACAGGCGAGAACGTCGCCAGGCCGAAATGGCGCGCTTCAACCGCCGGCGCGAGAAACCAGCGCGCCGACCGCGTCGGCCGGCAGCGGTCCGTGGCAGCCGCGTTCGCCGCCGCGCCGCTGCGTCACCAGCCAGACCCGGTCGGGCTGGCCAGTCGGACGCATCAACCAGGCATCGCCGCGCGCGGCGCCCGGCAATTCCTCCAGCACGCCGCTGCGTTCGGACTGCAGCATCGTCGCGCAGTCGCGCGCCGAGGCGGCGGTGGCGGCGAGGAAGTCCGGGTTGGTCAGCACCTCGGACAGCGTGGTGTCGGGCGCGCGCAGAAAGGCGTCGATATCGAATTGCCGGCTAGGGGCCGCGCTCTTGCCGCCGGCGCACGCGCCCAGCGCCAGCAGCGCGGCCAGCGCCGGCCCGATCGCCAACCCCCGCGCCAATCGCAGCGCCCCGGGGCTCGAGCTGGCCGGCTTCATTGGCGGATCACGTCGGCGCCCTTGGGGACGCTGAAGCGGAAGGTGTCGGCCGGCAGCGACGGGTTCTTCTGCATCGCGCTGAAGGTCAGCAGCGTGGTGTTGCCGAATGCGTCCCGCAGCTCCATCGCTTCCAGATTGCCGCCCTTGAAGCCGATGCCGATCCGCTCGAACTGGGTGTCCTTGGCTTTCGGCGTCAACTCCAGCCATTCGATGCCGTCGCGGGTCGGGCCGTCCTTGACGACGAAGCTCTTCTCCAGGTCGTTGCTGCCGAACAGGATCGCTGCCGGGCTCGAACCGAGCGCGGCGTCCAGCTTGCGCTCGGTGACCTGGTTCAGATCCTTGTCGTAGATGAAGAGCGTCTGGCCGTCGGCCTGCAGCAGCTGCTCGTAGGGCTTGGTATAGCGCCAGGAGAACTTGCCGGGGCGCGAGAATACGAAGGTGCCGCTCGAGGTGCCGGTGACTCGCATCGCCTCGCCCGTGCCCTTGACCTGGCGCTGCGTGAATTCGCCGCGTGCGCTCTTGACGGTGGTGACGAAGGTCTTCAGCTGATCGGTGGCGGCGGCTTGCGCGGTGGCCGGGGCCAGCGCGGCCCAGCCCAGGGTGGCGGCAGCGCCGACGGCGGCAAGTGCGGACGCCAGTACGCGATTAGGCATGCAATCGATCCTTGTTTTGGGTAAGTGTCCGGTTAGAGCCGGGGAGCGGCGCTGGATTCCGTCCGCGGGCGTCAGCAAGCGTGACACGCGTAACGGCATATTACCGGGCATCGGACCGGCCACCCGCGCGCGCTATTCCTCCCGCGCGCCGCCGGCGGGGGCCAGAATGTCGCGGTTGCCGTTGCCGGACATCGCCGAGACCAGGCCGGCCTTCTCCATGTCTTCGAGCAGGCGCGCCGCGCGGTTGTAGCCGATGCGCAGATGGCGCTGCACCAGCGAGATCGACGCGCGGCGGTTCTTCAGCACGACTTCGACCGCCTGGTCGTACAGCGGGTCGGCCTCGCCGCCACCGCCGATGCCGGCACCGCCGCCCATGCCATCGACACCGATGTCGCCCTCGGCCAGGCCGCCCTCGAGAATGCCCTCGATATAGTTGGGCTCGCCGGCTTCCTTCAGCTTGTCGACCACGCGGTGCACCTCGTCGTCCGAGACGAAGGCGCCGTGCACGCGCACCGGCAGGCCGGTGCCCGGCGCCAGATACAGCATGTCGCCCATGCCGAGCAGCGTTTCGGCGCCCTGCTGGTCCAGGATCGTGCGCGAGTCGATCTTGCTGCTGACCTGGAACGAGATCCGGGTCGGCACGTTGGCCTTGATCAGGCCGGTGATCACGTCGACCGACGGCCGCTGCGTCGCCAGCACCAGATGGATGCCGGCCGCGCGCGCCTTCTGCGCGATCCGCGCGATCAGCTCCTCGACCTTCTTGCCGACCACCATCATCAGGTCGGCCAGCTCGTCGATCACGATCACGATGGTCGGCAGCTTCTCCAGCGGTTCGGGCGCGTCGGGCGTCAGGCTGAACGGATTCGGGATCTTTTCCTCGCGCGCCGCCGCCTCGTCGATCTTCTTGTTGTAGCCGGCCAGGTTGCGCACGCCCATCTTGCTCATCAGCTTGTAGCGGCGTTCCATTTCGCCGACCGCCCAGTTCAGCGCGTTGCCGGCCTGGCGCATGTCGGTGACCACCGGGCACAGCAGATGGGGGATGCCCTCGTAGATGCTCATTTCCAGCATCTTCGGATCGATCAGGATCAGCCGCACGCTGTCGGCCTTGGCCTTGTACAGCAGCGACAGGATCATCGCGTTGATGCCGACGGACTTGCCCGAGCCGGTGGTACCGGCAACCAGGCAGTGCGGCATGCGCGCCAGGTCGGCGACCACCGGCTTGCCGGCGATGTCCTTGCCGAGCGCCAGCGTCAGCTGCGAGACGCTCTCGTTGTAGACCTGCGAGCCGAGGATCTCGCCCAGCCGCACCGCCTGGCGCTTCGGATTCGGCAGCTCCAGGCCCATGTAGTTCTTGCCCGGAATGGTCTCCACCACGCGGATCGACACCAGCGACAGCGAGCGTGCCAGGTCCTTGGCCAGGTTGACGATCTGGCTGCCCTTGACGCCGGTGGCCGGCTCGATCTCGTAGCGGGTGATCACCGGGCCCGGATAGGCGGCCACGACCTTGACCTCGACGCCGAAGTCCTTGAGCTTCTTCTCGATCAGGCGCGAGGTGAATTCCAGCGTCTCGGCGCTGACGGTCTCCTGCGAGACCGGTACCGGGTCCAGCAGCGACAGCGGCGGCAGGTCGGCATCCTGCAGGTCGGCAAACAAGGGCTGCTGCTTCTCGCGCTCGACCCGTTCGTGCTTGGGCACCGCCTGCGGCCGCACGATCTGCACCGGCGCCGCCTCCTCGATGCGCACGCGCTGGACCTCGACGGTCTCGGTGCGCTCGACCTTGGCGGCCTCGCCGATGATGCGGTCCTGCTTGCTTTCGCGGCGCGCCTTGAAGCCGAGGAAGGCGGTCTCGACGAAGGCGCCGACCTTCTCGCAGACCGACAGCCACGAGAAATGGAAGAACAGCGACAGCCCGATCGCCAGCATCAACAGCAGCAGCAGCGTGGCGCCGGTAAAGCCCAGCGCGGTCTGCAGCCAGCCGCCCAGCAGATCGCCCAGCACGCCGCCGGGCGCGCGCGGCAGCGCCTCGCGCAGCGGGTACATGCGAACCGCCTCGAGGCCCATGCTGGCGGCCAGCGTCAGGCCGAAGCCGATCCAGCTGACCACCACGCCCTGGCGCGCCTCTCCGACCTGGTCGGGGAACTCGGCCGTCAGCATGCGCCAGCCGCGCCAGCAGCGGCGCACCAGCAGCACGCCGAGCCAGTAGGCGGAGAAACCGAAGATGAAGAACAGCACGTCGGCGAGCCAGGCGCCGACGCGGCCGCCCAGGTTGTGGATCTGCGCCACCTGATTGGCGTGCGACCAGCCCGGGTCGGCCTTGCTGTAGCTGGCCAGGATGCACAGGAAGGCCAGCGTCGCGGCCAGCAGCAGGAACCAGCGTACTTCTCCCAACAGCTTGCCGATGCGGGAAGGCAGGACGGAGGGATCGGTGCGGGTGGTCGTGGTGGTTCTGGCCATGCGGGGGTACGGATGGCGGCGCGGCACGGCGCCGTACGGAATTGCGGTGGCGGCATTTTACCTCCCCCGCAGGCTATCGCCGCCATTGGAATTTGCAACAATGCGCCAACGCCGGTCCACTTATAATGCGGGTTTTCGATTACCCATGCCGGCGCGCGGCGCACGCCGGCCACAGGAACGCATCATGGCCAAACACGCGAAAGTGCTGATTCTCGGTTCCGGTCCCGCCGGCTACACCGCCGCCGTCTACGCGGCGCGCGCCAACCTGGAGCCGGTGCTGATCACCGGCCTGGCCCAGGGCGGCCAGCTGATGACCACCACCGACGTGGAGAACTGGCCGGCCGATCCGAACGGCGTGCAGGGCCCCGAGCTGATGCAGCGTTTTCTCGAGCATGCCGAGCGCTTCAAGACCGAAATCATTTTCGACCACATCCATACGGCCAAGCTGACCGAGCGTCCGATCCGCCTGGTCGGCGACGCCGGCGAGTACACCTGCGATGCGCTGATCATCGCCACCGGCGCCTCGGCGCAGTATCTGGGCCTGCCTTCCGAGGAAAACTTCATGGGCCGCGGCGTGTCGGCCTGCGCGACCTGCGACGGCTTCTTCTACAAGAACCAGGAAGTGGCGGTGATCGGCGGCGGCAATACCGCGGTCGAAGAGGCACTGTACCTGTCGCATATCGCCAGCAAGGTCACCGTGATCCATCGCCGCGACAAGTTCCGCGCCGAGCCGATCCTGGTTGACCGCCTGCTGGCACGCGAGAAGGAAGGCCGGGTCGAGATCGTCTGGAACACCGTGCTCGACGAGGTGGTGGGCGACGAGTCGGGCGTGACCGGTGTGCGCATCCGCAATGTGCAGAGCGGCACCACCGAGGAGCGCAAGCTCGCGGGCGTGTTCGTCGCGATCGGCCACAAGCCGAACACCGACCTGTTCGTCGGCCAGCTGGAGATGAACAATGGCTATATCGTGACCAAGAGCGGCCTGTCGGGCGACGCCACGGCCACCAACATCCCGGGCGTGTTCGCCGCCGGCGACGTGCAGGACCATGTCTATCGCCAGGCCATCACCAGCGCCGGCACCGGCTGCATGGCCGCGCTCGACGCGCAGCGCTACGTCGAAGCGCTGAAGTAAGTCTTGTTGCTCGCCTTCGGCGAGCTGCCCTCTCCCCTGCCCCTCTCCCGCAAGCGGGAGATGGGAAAACCGGCGTGTCCGCTGTCCCTTGGCTTTCTCCCCTACCCCGCGAGCGGAGGAGGGGCAAGCCGGCGTCTCCGCTGCCCCTGGTTTTCTCCCTCTCCCGCTTGCGGGAGAGGGGCCGGGGGAGAGGGATTCCGCCCCTCCACCCGCGCCACCTTCTGCCGCCGATCGTGTTACCTTGCCGGTTTCACGGTCTTGCCCGCCGCCCCGCGGCGGTGCCGCTTTTCCCATCATGAAGCACGGTGCCAGCAAATCCGGCCGCCCTGCCGGTTCGTCCCCCACTCCCGCCCGTACCCGCCTTGGTCTCGACGATCTGGCACGCCTGCGCGACCAGATGAAGGCCGACGCCGAGCGCCGCGAGGCCGAGCGTCTTGCCGCCGAGGAAGCCGCGCGCCAGGCGGCGCTGGAAGCCAACGTGTTCCGCAACAGCATCGGCAATGTCCAGACATTGCGCGATCGCAACCGCGTGACGCCGCCCGCGCGGCGGCCCGAGCCGGTGCCGGTGCAAACCCGGCTCGACGACCAGGCGGTGCTGGCGGCCTCGCTATCGGATCAGTTCGATGTGGAAAACCTGCTGGAGACCGACGATACGCTGTCGTTCCGCCGCCCCGGCATCGGCAACGACGTGATCCGCAAGCTGCGGCGCGGCGAATGGGTGCCGCAGGATCGCATCGATCTGCACGGACTGCGCCGCGACGAAGCGCGCGAGGCGCTGGCCGAATTCCTGCGCCGTTGCGTGCGGCGCGGCGTGCGTTGCGTGCGGGTGATCCACGGCAAGGGCAACGGCTCGCCGGACAAGCAGCCGGTGCTCAAGGGCAAGGTGCGCAGCTGGCTGGTGCAGAAGGAGGAAGTGCTGGCCTTCGTGGAGGCGCGGGGCGCCGAGGGCGGCTCGGGGGCCTTGATGGTGTTGCTGCGTCAGCCGTACGCGTGACGGCTGACGCATGACGGCTGCAATTCCCTCCCCCGGACGGGAGAGGGGCAAAACCCGCCGGCGTCAGACCGCCGCTTCGTCCTGCTCGCCGGTACGGATCCGGATCACGCGCTCGATCTCGGTGACGAAGATCTTGCCGTCGCCGATCTTGCCGGTATGGGCCGCCTTGACGATCGCGTCCAGCACGGTATCGAGCTGGCTCTCGGCCACGACCACCTCGATCTTGATCTTCGGCAGGAAGTCGACCACATACTCGGCGCCGCGATACAGCTCGGTGTGGCCCTTCTGCCGGCCGAAGCCCTTGACTTCGGTGACCGTCAGGCCGGTCACGCCCACGTCGGCCAGCGCCTCACGCACTTCGTCCAGCTTGAACGGTTTGATGATGGCGGTAATTTGCTTCATGTCGGCCCCCTTTCTGTCGTGATTGGTTGATGCAAGATTCTAGCCCGCGCGGCGCGATGACGCGCCAAAGCGGGTTGGGGATCACCCCTTGTCGTGTCGATTGCCGGCCTGCGGGGCCGCCCCGCCCTTGCCCTTGCGGCCTGGCTCAGCCGCGGTATCCGGAATGCGGTCCAGATCGGCCAGCCACGCGCTCGACTCGCTGTCGCTGGGCGCGCGCCAGTCGCCGCGCGGCGACAGCGAACCGCCGGAGCCGACCTTCGGCGCATTCGGAATGCACGAGCGCTTGAACTGGCTGGTGCGGAAAAAGCGGTCGAGGAAGATGCGCAGGTTGCGCTTGATGTCGGCCAGCTGGTACTCGTTGCGCGCGACATGGGCCTCCTCGGGCCACTGTCCCGCCTCGCGGTCGCCCCAGGCATGCAGCGCGAGGTAGGCCACCTTCGACGGCGTGAAGCCGAAGCGCAGCGTGTAGAACAGATTGAAATCCTGCAGCTCGTAGGGCCCGATCACGCTTTCGGTCTTCTGGCCCGGCTTGTCGCTGGAATCGCCCGGCACCAGTTCGGGGCTGATATCGGTGCCCAGCACGTCGAGCAGCACCTCGCTGCCACCCGCACCGATCTGGCCTGTTTCTGCGACCCAGCGCACCAGATGCGAGATCAGCGTCTTCGGCACGCTGGCATTGACGTTGTAATGCGACATGTGGTCGCCGACGCCGTAGGTGCACCAGCCCAGTGCGAGCTCGCTCAAGTCGCCGGTGCCGATCACGATGCCGTTGTGGTGATTGGCCAGCCGGAACAGGTGATTGGTGCGCTCGCCGGCCTGCACGTTCTCGAAGGTTACGTCGTAGACCGGCTTGCCGTCAGCGAACGGATGGCCCAGGTCCTTGAGCATCGCCAGGCAGCTCGGCCGGATGTCGATCTCGCGCGCGGTGCAGCCGACCACCTCCATCAGCCGCCTGGCCTGCTGCAGGGTGCGATCGCTGGTGGCAAAGCCCGGCATCGTGAAGCCGAGGATATTGGCGCGCGGCAGTCCCAGCCGGTCCATCGCCTTGGCGCAGACCAGCAGCGCATGGGTCGAATCCAGGCCGCCGGAGACGCCGATCACCACCTTCGAGATGCCGGTGGCCGACAGACGCTGCACCAGCGCCTGCACCTGGATCTGGTAGACCTCGTTGCAGCGTTCGTCGCGCCGCCGGCGATCGGCCGGCACATAGGGGAAGCGCTCGACGCGGCGTTGCAGCGGCAGATCGCGGTCCTCGTCGACCCCCAGCACGAAACCGACGGTGCGGAACTTCGCCACCTCGCCGGCATGGCGGCGCACCGAATCGCCGAACGTCGTCATGTGCATGCGCTCGCGCGAGAGCCGCTCCAGATCGACGTCGGCGAAGATCATGTGCGAATCGTCGGCGAAGCGCTCCGATTCGGCCAGCAGTTCGCCGTTCTCGTAGACCAGCGCCTGGCCATCCCAGGCGAGGTCGGTGGTCGATTCGCCCTTGCCGGCCGAGCTGTACAGATAGGCGGCCAGGCAACGGGCCGATTGCTGCGACACCAGCTGATGGCGGTAGCCGGACTTGCCGATCACGATATTGGACGCCGACAGATTGACCAGCACCGTTGCCCCCGCCAGCGCGGCGAACGACGACGGCGGGATCGGCACCCAGACGTCCTCGCAGATCTCGACATGGAAGCGCAGCAGCGGGATGTTCTCGACCTCGAACAGCAGGCCGGCGCCGAACGGCACGCTCTGGCCCAGCAGGTCTACCTGGTCGACCGTGGCGCAGTCGGCCGCGCTGAACTGGCGGGCCTCGTAGAATTCCCAGTAATTGGGCAGGAAGCTCTTGGAAACGACGCCACGCAGCTGGCCGCCGGCGACCACCACCGCGCAGTTGAACAGCTGATGCTGGACCCGCAGCGGCATGCCGACCACCAGCGCGCACGGCAGCGTGCGCGAGGCCTCGACGATCTCGCCCAGCGCACGCTCGCAGGCGTCGAGCAGGGTCTTCTGATGGAACAGGTCGTCGCAGCTGTAGGCCGACAAACCCAGCTCGGGGAAGGCCACCAGCGCGGCGCCGGCGTCGGCCGCCTGGCGGGCCAGCGCGATGGTCTGCTGCGCGTTGAAGGCGGGATCGGCGACCTTGCAGCGCGGCACGCCGACCGCCACGCGCACGAAGCCATGGGAATACAGATTGAAGAATCGGCTCATCTCGAACACCCTTGTTGTGCGCAGGGCCGCATGGTGCCGGACCGATGCCAGGCGCGGCCACAGGCGATAATGCGAGTCGGCACCTGCCCCGCAACCACCCGCATCACCCCTTCTGGCCGGAGGTCCCACGGACCTCGGCAAGGCACATCGTGAAAGCAAGCAAGTCCATGCCATCCCACGCAGGCAGCGCCGCCATGCCGGCGGAGCGACCCGAGAATTATCGCACGCGTATCGTCGAGAACCTGGCCGACCTCTCGCCGGTGGAGTGGGACGGCCTGCTGGCGCGGCAGCCCGGCCGCACGCCGTTCCTGCGCCATGCCTTCCTGCATGCGCTGCATGCGAGCGGCAGCGCCAGCGACGACACCGGCTGGAGCCCGCGCCATCTGACGTTGTGGAAGGAGACCGCCGACGGCGAGCGCCTGGCCGCGGCGATGCCGCTCTACGCCAAGGCGCACTCGTACGGCGAGTATGTGTTCGACTGGGCCTGGGCCGATGCCTATGCGCAGAACGGCCTGGAGTACTACCCGAAGTGGCTGTCGGCGATTCCGTTCACGCCGGTGCAAGGCACGCGCCTGCTGGCCGAGAACGCGCTGGCGCGCGAACTGCTGCTTCAGGTCGCGCTGACGCTGGCCGAGCAGAGCCAGCTGTCCTCACTGCATGTGCTGTTCCCCGACGACGCCGAGGCCGAGCTGATGCAGCAGGCCGGCATGATGATGCGCCACGGCGTGCAGTTTCACTGGACCAATCCCGGCTATCCGGACTTCGACGCGTTCCTTGCCACGCTGTCGCAGAAGAAGCGCAAGAACATCCGGGCGGAAAGGCGCCGCGTCGCCGAGGCCGGCATTTCGTTCCGCCATCTGCGCGGCATGGAGATCGGCCCCGACGACTGGCGGCTGTTCCATCGCTGCTATCGGCAGACCTATCGCGAACACCGTTCGACGCCGTATCTGAACCTGGACTTCTTCGAGCGCATCGGCGCGGCGATGCCCGAGCATCTGCTGATGGTGATCGCCCGCCGCGAGGGCCGTGACATCGCCGCCTCGCTGCTGGTCTACGACGACGATCCGGCGATCAGCACGCTGTACGGACGCTATTGGGGCGCGCTCGAACACCATCCCTGCCTGCATTTCGAGACCGCGTACTACCAGCCGCTGGCCTTCTGCATCGAACACGGGATCCGCACCTTCGAGGGCGGCGCGCAGGGCGAACACAAGATGGCGCGCGGCTTCCTGCCGGTCGCCACGCGCTCGGCCCACTGGCTCGCGCACCCGGCCTTCGCCGATGCGGTCGAGCGCTTCCTCGCGCGCGAACGCGCCGGAATCGATGCGTATCTGGATGAATTGAACGACAGGACGCCGTATGCGAGGACGGCGGGGGAGCCGGGCTAGCGCGGCCAGTGTGAGCGCGAAAAAGCTCACGGCGGAGGTGTTCTCCCTCTCCCGATTGCGGGAGAGGGGTCGGGGAGAGGGGTCGGGGGGAAGGGAAACGCCGGTAGGGATGCCAGCGCCGTCAGCGCTTACGGACGCCCATTGCCCTCTCCCGCAGCCCCTCTCCCACATGTGGGAGAGGCGAGCCAACCAACGGCAAGGCCGATCGTATCGACCTTAGACCTTTGCCGCCACCCACTCGCCCACGCCCGCCAGCGCCGCCGGCAGCTTCGCCGGTTCGGTGCCGCCGGCCTGGGCCATGTCCGGGCGGCCGCCGCCCTTGCCGCCGACCTGCTGGGCGACGAAGTTGACCAGCTCGCCGGCCTTGACCTTGCCGGTCGCGTCGGCGGTGACGCCGGCGATCAGGCTGACCTTGCCGTCCTGCACCGCGCCGAGCACGATGGCCGCGCTCTTGAGCTTGTCCTTGAGCTTGTCCATGGTCTCACGCAGCGTCTTGACGTCGGCGCCCTCGAGCTGGGCGGCCAGCACCTTCAGGCCCTTGACCTCGATCGCCTGGCTCGCCAGCTCGTCGCCCTGCGACGCGGCCAGCTTGCTCTTCAGGCGCTCCAGCTCCTTTTCCAGCGCGCGGACCTGGTCCTGCATCTGGCCGATGCGCGGCACCAGCTCGCTCGGCTGCGCCTTCAGCGCGGACGCGGCCTCGTTCAGGCGCGCGTCCAGCGACTGCAGATAGTGCAGCGCGTTGTCGCCGGTGATCGCCTCGACGCGGCGGATGCCGGCCGCAACGCCGCCTTCGACCACGATCTTGAACAGGCCGATATCGCCGGTGCGGGCCACGTGGGTGCCGCCGCACAGTTCCTTCGAGCTGCCGATCGACAGCACGCGCACCTCGTCGGCGTACTTCTCGCCGAACAGCGCCATCGCGCCGCCCTTGACGGCATCGTCGAACGGCATCAGCTCGGCGCCGGTGGCCTCGTTGCGCAGGATCTCGGCATTGACGATCTCCTCGACCTCGCGGATCTGCGCCGCGGTCAGCGGTGCGTTGTGCGAGAAGTCGAAGCGGGTCTTGTCGGCGTCGACCAGCGAGCCCTTCTGCTGCACGTGGCTGCCCAGCACTTCGCGCAGCGCCTTGTGCATCAGGTGGGTGGCGGAGTGGTTGCGCATCGTGCGCGCGCGGCGCAGCGCGTCGACCTCGGCGGTCACGGTGTCGCCAACCTTCAGCGCGGCGCCGGCGAGCGTGCCCTGATGGCCGAACACATCGGCCTGCACCTTGGTCGTATCGGCCACCGCGAACACCGCCGCACCGGCCTTGATCTCGCCCTGGTCGCCGGCCTGGCCGCCCGACTCCGCGTAGAACGGCGTGTGGTCGAGCACCACCACGCCGGTCTGGCCCGGCTGCATGGTGTCGACCGAGGCGCCGTCGACGTACAGCGCGACCACCTTGGCGTCATTCAGCGCCAGCTTCTCGTAGCCGTGGAAGGTCGTCTTGGCGCCGCTGTACTCGAGGCCGGCGGCCATCTTGAACTTGCCGGCGGCGCGGGCCTGCTCGCGCTGGCGCGTCATCGCGGCGTCGAAGGCCGCCTCGTCGACCGCGACCTGCTGCTCGCGGCAGACGTCCTGCGTCAGGTCCAGCGGGAAGCCATAGGTGTCGTGCAGCTTGAACGCGAGCTCGCCGTCCAGCATGTTGCCGCCCTTGGCCTTCAGATCGGCCAGCGCCGCGTCGAGAATGCTCATGCCGTTCTCGATGGTCTCGAAGAAGCGCTCTTCCTCGGCCTTCAGCACCTCGACCACGCGCGGCTCGGCCTCGGCCAGCTCCGGATAGGCCTCGCCCATCTGCGCGACCAGGTCGGCCACCATCTTGTGGAAGAACGGCGTCTTGCGGCCCAGCTTGTAGCCGTGGCGGATCGCCCGGCGCACGATCCGGCGCAGCACGTAGCCGCGGCCTTCGTTGCCCGGGATCACGCCGTCGACGATCAGGAACGAGCAGGCGCGGATATGGTCGGCGATGACCTTCAGCGAGTTGTTGTTCAGGTCGTCCACGCCGGTTTCGCGCGCGGCGGCGCGGATCAGCGCCTGGAACAGGTCGATCTCGTAGTTGCTGTGCACATGCTGCAGCACCGCGGCGATGCGCTCCAGGCCCATGCCGGTGTCGACGCAGGGCTTGGGCAGCGGCGTCATGTTGCCCTGCTCGTCCCGGTTGAACTGCATGAACACCAGGTTCCAGATCTCGATGTAGCGGTCGCCGTCCTCTTCGGCCGATCCCGGCGGGCCACCCCAGACGTCCGGACCGTGGTCGTAGAAGATTTCGGAGCACGGGCCGCAGGGACCGGTGTCGGCCATCTGCCAGAAGTTGTCGGACGCATAGCGCGCGCCCTTGTTGTCGCCGATCCGCACGATGCGCTCGACCGGCACGCCGACTTCCTTGGCCCAGATGTCATAGGCCTCGTCGTCCTCGGCATAGACCGTGACCCACAGCTTCTCGGCCGGCAGGTTGTAGACCTTGGTCAGCAGCTCCCATGCGTACTGGATCGCCTCGCGCTTGAAGTAGTCGCCGAACGAGAAGTTGCCCAGCATCTCGAAGAAGGTATGGTGGCGCGCGGTATAGCCGACGTTTTCCAGGTCGTTGTGCTTGCCGCCGGCGCGCACCGAACGCTGCGACGAGGTCGCGCGCGAGTAGGGCCGCTTGTCGGTGCCGAGGAAGACGTCCTTGAACTGCACCATGCCGGAGTTGGTGAACAACAGCGTCGGATCGTTGGCGGGCACGAGGCTCGACGAGCGGACCACGGTATGGCCCTTCGATTCGAAGAACTGCAGGAACTTGCTGCGGATGTCGGAGACTTTCATGTTTGGGGGCAAGGCGTCCCCGCATGGACATCGCAGGGCGCAGTCGGATTGGATTTGCAAACCGTTGATTATACGGGGAACGCCGCCGCAACGGCAGGCTGGGCCGGTGGTCGCGGGGCCTGCCGGGGCGGCATGCGCGGCATGCAGGCGACACCGCCGCCGAAGTCCGCGGATGTGCGTCCGGCGACCCGCCGGTGGTACAGTGCTGGCTGTCCGGGCCGGGGCGGCCCGCCCGCCTGCGCGCCAGTGCCGTCTGGCTTTGCCGGCCAGGTCTTGCCGGCCCGTCTCGCCGGTCCGTTCCGCCGGCCGGCTTCGCCGCCCTGCCCGTTTCGCCGTCCAGCCGCCTCACCGATACCGCCTGATATTCCCATGGGAGCCTTAAGCCACCTCCGCGTTCTCGACCTGACCCGCGTGCTCGCCGGGCCCTGGTGCGCGCAGAACCTTGCCGACTTCGGCGCCGACGTGATCAAGATCGAACGGCCCGGCGCCGGCGACGACACCCGGACCTGGGGCCCGCCCTGGCTGCAGGACGAGTCGGGCCGCGACACCGCGGAGGCGGCCTACTACCTCGCCGCCAACCGTAACAAGCGCTCGGTGACCTGCGACATCAGCACGCCCGAGGGCCAGCAGCTGGTACGCGAACTGGCGGCGCAGAGCGACGTGGTGCTGGAGAACTACAAGGTCGGCCAGCTGAAGAAGTACGGCCTCGACTACGAATCGCTGAAGGCGGTCAAGCCGGACCTGATCTACTGCTCGGTGACCGGCTTCGGCCAGACCGGCCCCTACGCCGCCCGCCCGGGCTACGACTTCATCATCCAGGGCATGGGCGGCTTCATGAGCCTGACCGGCGAGCGCGACGACCTGCCCGGCGGCGGGCCGCAGAAGGCGGGCGTGGCGATCTCCGACCTGATGACCGGCCAGTACGCGACCATCGCGGTACTGGCGGCGCTGGCGCACCGCGACCGCACCGGCGAGGGCCAGTACATCGACATGGCGCTGCTGGACGTGCAGGTCGCCATGCTGGCCAACATGAACACCAACTACCTGGCCAGCGGCGTCGCGCCGAAGCGCTGGGGCAACGCGCACCCGAACATCGTGCCGTACCAGACCTTCCAGGCGGCCGACGGCTGGATCATCGTCGCGGTCGGCAACGACGGGCAGTTCCGCAAGTTCGTCGAGGCCGGCGGCCGGCCTGAACTGTCGGCCGATCCGCGCTTCGCCACCAATCCGCAGCGCGTGGCCAACCGCGACACGCTGGTGCCGATGCTGGCCGAGATGGTCCGGCCGCGTACGCGCGCGCAGTGGATCGCCGACCTGGAGGCGGCCGGCGTGCCTTGCGGCCCGATCAATACGCTGGACGACGTGTTCGAGGACGCCCAGGTCAAGGCGCGCGGCCTGCGCGTGGACCTGCCGCACCCCAGCGCCGGCGAGGTCAAGCTGGTCGGCAGTCCGATCAAGATGAGCGCCACGCCGCCGCAGGCGGTCCGTCACCCGCCGCTGTTGGGCGAGCATACCGACGCGGTGCTGGGCGAGATGCTCGGCTATTCGCCGGAGCGCATCGCCGAACTGCGGGCCAGGGGCGTGCTGTGACGGTTCGAATGACGATTGGTATCACGGTCTGAGCGATGAATGACGAGGCGGCGGCCGCGGGGCCGGCCGTCGCCCGCACCGATTCCGCCCCTCCCCCATCCTGAACCGAGCCGGAGTACCCATGCAGATCGATGCCTTGCTCGCTTTTCTCCACTTCCTGTCCATCTTCGCGCTGATCACCTTCCTGGTGGCCGAGGCGGTCGTACTGCGGCCCGGCATCACGCCGGCCGCGGTGCGCCGCGTCGGCATCTACGATCTGCTGTACTTCGGCTCCGCGATGGCGGCGCTGGCCACGGGCCTGCTGCGGCTGTTCTATGGCGCCAAGGGCGTCGAGTTCTATCTGCCCAACCCGTGGTTCCACGCCAAGATGACGGTGTTCGTGCTGATCGCGCTGTGCTCGCTGCCGCCGACCTTCCGCTTCCGCCGCTGGCGCGCGCAGGCCGCGGGCCAGGCCGGCTTCGTGCCGTCCGACGCCGAGCTGAAGGCCGCGCGCCGCTGGGTCATGATCGAAGCGCATCTGCTGATCCTGCTGCCGCTGTGCGCCGTGATGATGGCGCGCGGGCTCGGCATCCGCGGCTGAGTCGGGCCGCCAGGACGGCGAAGACACGCAAGACACTGAAGACACCCAAGACTGATACGAAACCAATACGAGGCGCCGGCGGACCCGCCGCGCCCGCCGATTCCCAAACCTGCTGACTGGCTACCATGTTCAAGACCTTCGCCGCCAACGCGCTGAGCGCGGCCGCCCTCGTGGCGTCCGTCGGCGCCGCCCTGTTCGCCGCTCCGGCCGCTGCCCAACCGCCTGCCGCCGCCTGGCCGAGCAAGCCGATCAAGTTCGTCGTGCCCTATCCGGCCGGCGGTCCGCTCGACACCGTCGCCCGCGCGATCGGCGACAAGCTCAAGGACTCGCTCGGCCAGCCGGTCGTCATCGAGAACCGGCCCGGCGCCGGCGGCAACCTGGGCGCCGACTACGTGGCCCGCCAACCGGCCGACGGCTACACCATCGTGATGGGCGCGGTCGCGACGCACGCGATCAACCCGACGCTGTTCGCGAAGATGCCGTACGACCCGATCAAGGACTTCACGCCGATCACGCTGGTTGCGGACGTGCCCAACGTGCTGGTGATGCACCCGGGCAAGGCCGCCGAGTTGCACATCGAATCGGTGCGCGACCTGGTCGAATACGCGCGCAAGAACCCGGGCAAGCTGGACTACGCCTCGGGCGGCAACGGCAGCGCCGGCCATCTGTCGGGCGAACTGTTCAAGAGCCTGGCGAAAGTCAGCATGGTCCATATTCCCTACAACGGCGCCGCGCCGGCGCAGTTGTCGGTGCTGTCGGGCCAGACCGACCTGATCTTCGACAACCTGGCCTCGGCCAGCGCCAATATCAAGGCCGGCAAGCTCAAGGCCTTCGCCGTGACCACGCCGGCGCGCGCCAGCGCCGTGCCCGAACTGCCGACCATCGCCGAGGCGGGCAAGGGCCTGGGCCTGGAGAGCTTCGACATCTCGACCTGGTTCGGCGTGTTCGCGCCGGCCAACGTGCCGCGCGACGTCGTCGATCGTCTCAATCGCGAGATCGTCGCGATCCTGAAGACCGACGAGATGAAGGCGCGCATGGCCCGTATCGGCGCCCAGCCCGCGCCGACCACGCCGGAACAGTTCGGCGCGCTGGTGCAGCGCGAGTTGAAGAAGTACGCGCAGATCGTCAAGGCCTCGGGCGCGAAGGTCGACTGACGGCATCGGCACGACCGTTCCCGGCTGGCGCGATAGCGGCCCGCCGCCCGTCATGGGCGGCGGGCCGGTT
>MTEU01005530.1_pt2 | contig 45834 bp, 43 predicted proteins | sample 1042701 | NCBI WGS metagenome assembly MTEU01 (sample SAMN06185813, study PRJNA358809) | soil metagenome | isolation source: naturally attenuated soil | place: India | collected 2015-05-23
ACCAGCGCGGGGCGCGATACGCTGCGCTGCTAATCGCCGCCGGCGAGTCAAGCCGCCCGAGGGTGGCGCTCCGATTCCTGCAGATCGCCGTCGACCACACCACTCGCCCGCCCACCCAACGCCTCGCCAATCATCAGCAAGCTCGGATGCTGCGGGTCGATCCACGCCGCGGCTTCTCCAGCGGCCATCTGCCGCAGCGTGAACTGGCGGCTGCGCTGGTGCGAGGTCGAGGCGGCCTCGACGACCCAGGCGGGCGTCGAGGCGGGCTTGCCATGCGCGATCAGCTGCGCGGCGATGGCCGCGGCCTGGTCGCGGCCCATGTAGTAGACCAGCGTATCGGCCTTGACGTCGGCCTCCACGTCGATGGTGTCGGGCGCCTTCGCCTGCGTGGCAAACGCGACGCTGCGCGACACGCCGCGCTTGGTCAGCGGACGCGCGATCGCCGAGGCGGCGGCCAGCGCGGCGGTGATGCCCGGCACGATCTCGTAATCGATGCCCGCCTCTTCCAGCGCCTGCAATTCCTCGTCGGCGCGGCCGAACAGCATCGGATCGCCGCCCTTCAGGCGCACCACGCGCTCGTGCTTGCGCGCCAGGTCGACGATCTGCCGGTTGATGAACAGCTGCGCGGTCGAGCGCTTGCCGCAGCGCTTGCCCACCTCCACGAGCCTGGCCTGCGGGCACCAGGCCAGCATCTCGGGCGACACCAGCGCATCGTGCAACACCACGTCGGCTTCGCCCAATAGTCGTGCACCACGCACCGTAATGAGGTCCGCCGCGCCGGGACCGGCGCCGATCAGGTAGACCTTGGCCATGTTGCTGCTCCTCGTGATTCCTGGATCGAGTGCGATCTCGCTTCGGTCTCAGGAATATGCACGGATCATGCCCGCGGCAACCGTGTGATTGGTCGCCTCGTCGATCAGCACGAACGCGCCGGTGGCGGGGTTGTCGCTGTAGACGTCGCAGACCACCGGCTTCTGCAGCGTGATCTGCACCGAGCCGATGTCGTTCAGGCGGATGTCGTGACGGCCGGTCTCGTGCGACAGCGTATGCACGTCGAGCACGCGGTCCACCGCCGACACGCGCGCGAACACGCTGGCGGTGGTGTGCTTCAGCACGTATTTGCGCGCGGTATTCAGCGCCGCATCGTCGAACCAGCACAGGTCGGCCTGCAACTTCTTCGCCGGCAGCGCCTGCTGGCTTTCCGCGGCCGCTGCAGCGACGAACATGTCACCGCGCGATACATCGACGTCTTCGGCCAGCCGGATCGTGATGGTCTCGCCGGCGCTCGCCTCTTCGGCGGCACCGTTCGGCGTCAGCACCTCGGCGACCACCGCCTCGCGGTTGGCCGGCAGCACGCGTACGGTCTGGCCCACGCGCACCGTGCCGGCCTCGACGCGGCCGGCATAGCCGCGGAAATCGTCCGACTGCGCACCATCCTGGCGGATCACCAGCTGCACCGGGAAACGCAGCGCGGCCTCGCCCTGCGGCGCGACCTCCTCGACCGGCAGCGCCTCGAGCAGCGGCAGCAGCGGCTCGCCCTGATACCAGGGCATCGCCTCGCTGGCGTGCACGATGTTGTCGCCGCGCAGCGCCGACACCGGCACGTAACGCACGTCCTTCAAGCCCAGCTGGCTGGCCAGCTCGGCGTACGCGGTGCGGATCTCGTTGAAGCGCTGCTCGCTGTAGTCGACCAGGTCCATCTTGTTGACCGCGACGATCACGTGCTGCAGCTCGAGCAGCTTGACGATCGCGGTATGGCGCTTGGTCTGCGCCAGCAGCTGCGCGCGGCCATCGGCCACGGTCACGCGGGTGGCGTCGATCAGCACGATCGCGGCGTGCGCGGTCGACGCGCCGGTGACCATGTTGCGGGTGTACTGCTCATGGCCCGGCGTGTCGGCGATGATGAACTTGCGGCGCGCGGTCGAGAAATAGCGGTAGGCCACGTCGATCGTGATGCCCTGCTCGCGCTCGGCCTCGAGGCCGTCGGTCAGCAGCGAGAAGTCGATCTGCTCGCCGGCGGTGCGCTTGTTCTTGGCATTGGCCAGCGCGGTCAGCTGGTCCGACAGCACCGCCTTGCTGTCATACAGCAGGCGGCCGATCAGCGTGCTCTTGCCGTCGTCGACCGAACCGGCGGTGATGAATCGCAGTAGGCCCTGATGGGTGGCTTGGGTAGTCATGATGCAAATCCTGTGTCGGTGCGTCGCGCGTTGCGCAGAAATCCAGCCTCAGAAGTAGCCTTCCTTCTTGCGGCGCTCCATCGACGCCTCGCTGGTCTGGTCGTCCATGCGCGTGGCGCCGCGCTCGGTGATCTCGGTGACCGCGGTCTCGGCGATGATCTCGACCGGCGTCGCGGCGGTGCTGGCCACCGGGCAGGTGCAGCTGATGTCGCCGACCGTGCGGAAGCGCACCGACAGCACCTCGCTGACGTCGCCGTCCTGCTTCGGCGTGATCGGCGTCACCGGCACCAGCAGGCCGTTGCGGCGGACCACCTCGCGCTGGTGCGCGTAGTAGATCGGCGGCAGCGCCAGGTTCTCGCGCGCGATGTATTGCCACACGTCCAGTTCGGTCCAGTTCGAGATCGGGAACACGCGCATCTGCTCGCCCGGCGCCATGCGGGCGTTGTACAGGCTCCACAGCTCGGGCCGCTGCGCCTTCGGATCCCATTGGCCGAACTCGTCGCGGAACGAGAAGATGCGTTCCTTGGCGCGCGCCTTTTCCTCGTCACGGCGGGCGCCGCCCATCAGCGCGTCGAACTGGTGTTGCTCGATCGTTTCCAGCAGCGTGACCGCCTGGGCCGCGTTGCGCGAATCGGTTTCCTTGCGCAGCCGCACGGTGCCGCGCTTGATCGAATCCTCGACGTGGCCGACCACCAGCCGCGCGCCGATCTCGGCCACACGCTGGTCGCGGAAGGCGATCACCTCGGGGTAGTTATGGCCCGTGTCGATATGCACCAGCGGGAACGGCAGCTCGATCTTGCGACTGCCGAGCCGGAACGCCTTCAGCGCCAGATGCAGCATCACGATCGAGTCCTTGCCGCCGGAAAACAGCAGCGCCGGATTGCGGCACTCGGCGGCCACCTCGCGGATGATGTAGATCGACTCGGCCTCGAGCCGGTCCAGGTGGTCGTTCTGCACCTCGATCAGGTGCGCGATGTCGGGGTTGCCGTCGCGCGTGGCCGCGGCGCCGGCCTGGAGTTCGTTCATGATGCCCATCTGTGGCCTCAATGCTTGATGTTCTGTTCGTGCAGGCCGCACTCTTTCGAGTCGCGGCTTTCCCACCACCAGCGGCCGGCGCGCACGTCCTCGCCGGCGCGCACGGCACGCGTACACGGTTCGCAGCCGATGCTGGGATATCCCTTGGCATGCAGCGCGTTGACCGGCACCGCATGCCGCTTCAGATAGGCCCACACCTCGGCCTCGGTCCAGTCCGCCAGCGGATTGAACTTCGGAATGCCGCGCGCCTCGTCGATTTCCTCGAACGGCAGCTCGGCACGCGTGACGGCCTGCTCGCGGCGCTGGCCGGTCAGCCACGCGTCCGCATGCGACAGCGCGCGGTTCAGCGGCTCGACCTTGCGGATGCCGCAGCATTCCTTGCGCAGCTCGACGCTGTCGTAGAAGGCGTTCATGCCGTGCTTGCGCACATAGTTCTCGACCGCCTCGGCGTCCGGCGTGAAGCGCTCGATCTCGTAGCCGTAGTGCGCCTTGACCTCGTCGAGCATCGCGAGCGTCTCGGCGTGCAGGCGGCCGGTCGCCAGCGTGAACACGCGGATGCCGGCGCGCAGCGCGGCCGAGCCGCGCAGGATCGCGTCGGTGATCACCATGTCCTCGGCGGCCAGGCTCGAGGCAAAGCGCGCGCGGTAGAAGCGGCTCGCGATCGCTTCGAGCCGTTCGGCCAGCGCGGCCTCCTTGGCCTCGAGCGCCGCGGCGGTGCCGGTGTATTCCGGCGCGGTCCACAGCGACGGGCGCAGCGGTGACGCGGCCGGAATTTCCGACGCAATCTCCGACGCGGTCGCCGGCAGTTCGACGATCGGGATCACGCTCATGCCGATTCCCGCTGTTCGGCGCGCGCCCGGCGGAACAGCGGCAGCGGCTCGTCCACCGAGGCCTGGTAGGTCACGGTGAATTCGCTGAAGCCCTTGAGCGCGTCTTCGATGTTCTTGTCGGCGCGCACGGCGAAGGCGTCGAAGCCGCAGCGCTTCATGAAGTTCAGCTGGTCGCGCAGTACGTCGCCGATCGCGCGCAGCTGGCCCTTCCAGCCATAGCGGGTGCGCAGCAGATAGGCGGTGGAAAAACCGCGGCCGTCGCGGAACACCGGGAAGTCGACCGCCAGCAGCGACACGCGCTGCAGTTCGCCGGCGACATCGCCCGGCTCGTCGTCCGGTGCCAGCCAGATGCCGGTCTTCGCCGCGTCGCGGCCGGCCAGCAGGCCGTCCTTGTGCGCCAGCCAGACCGGCAGCGGAAACAGCACCGCGTCCTGGCTCGATGCCGCCGCGGCGATCTGCTCGTCGGTCGGGGCCTGGCCCTCGTCGCCGCGCAGCACGGTCCACGCGTCGTCGACGATCGCCGGCACGGCGGCCTGGCCGCCGTCGGCGCGTTGCAGTTGGATGATCTTTGCCATATTCGTTCTCGATGCGTTTGCGTTCGTCGTTGCCGTGGGGCTCAGGCTTCGGCCCGTTCGCGCTGCTTGTTCGCGTAGACGCGTTCCTTGAACGGCGCGACGCCGATGCGGGCGAAGGTGTCGATGAAGCGTTCGTCCTCGATGCGGTGCTCGACGAAGGTCTCGATGATGCGGCTGACCACGTCCGGCATTTCCTCGGCCTTGAACGAGGGGCCGATCACCTTGCCCAGCGCGGTCTCGTTGCCCTGCGCGCCGCCGAGCGTGACCTGGTACCACTCCTCGCCGTCCTTGTCGACGCCGAGCACGCCGATGTTGCCGACGTGGTGGTGGCCGCAGGCGTTGATGCAGCCCGAGATGTTCAGCGAGACCTCGCCGAGGTCGTGCACGAAGTCCAGATCGTCGAAGCGCTGCTGGATTGCTTGCGCGATCGGAATCGACTTGGCATTGGCCAGCGAGCAGAAATCCCCGCCGGGGCACGCGATGATGTCGGTCAGCAAGCCGATGTTCGGCGTGGCCAGCCCATTGGCCTTGGCCAGCTGCCACAGTTCGTACAGGTCGCGCTTGCGCACGTCCGGCAGCACCAGGTTCTGCTCGTGCGCGACGCGCAGCTCGCCATAGCCGTAGCGGTCGGCCCAGTCGGCGACCAGCTCCATCTGCTCGGCGGTCACGTCGCCCGGGGGCGCGGCCACGCCGGGCTTGGTCGACAGCGTCACCGCGGCATAGCCGGGTACCTTGTGGCCGTGCACGCTGCGGCGGACCCAGCGGGCGAAGGCCTTGTCCTCGAGCAGATGCTTCTCGAAGCTGGTATCGGTGTCGGGCAGCTTGTCATAGGCCGGCGGCGCGAAATACTGCGCGACGCGGTCGAACTCGGCCTGCGTCAGCGTGCCGGGGCCGTCCTTGCTGTGCTGCCATTCGGCCTCGACTTCCTCGGCGAACTTCTCGGCGCCGAGCGACTTGACCAGGATCTTGATGCGGGCCTTGTACTTGTTGTCGCGGCGGCCATAGCGGTTGTAGACGCGGATGGCCGACTCGATATAGGTCAGCATGTGCTGCCACGGCAGATCGTGCTTGATGATCGTGCCGAGGATCGGGGTACGCCCCAGGCCGCCGCCGGCCAGGATGTTCAGGCGCAGTTCGCCGTCCGCGTTGCGGTACGCGTAGACGCCGATGTCATGCATCTGCACCACGGCGCGGTCGTCCTTCGAGGCCGAGATCGCGATCTTGAACTTGCGCGGCAGGAAGGCGAATTCCGGCTGGAACGTGCTCCACTGGCGCAGCAGCTCGGCCAGCGGACGCGGGTCCACCGCCTCGTCCGGCGCGACGCCGGCGAAGTGGTCGGTGGTGATGTTGCGCACGCAGTTTCCCGAGGTCTGGATCGCATGCATCTGGACCGAGGCCAGGTCGGCCAGCGCATCGGGCACGCGCTCGAGCTCCATCCAGTTGTACTGGATGTTCTGGCGCGTCGAGAAGTGGCCGTAGCCGCGGTCGTAGTGGCGCGCCAGATGCGCCAGCATGCGCAGCTGCTTCGACGCCAGCAGGCCATAGGGAATCGCCACGCGCAGCATGTAGGCGTGGCGCTGCATGTAGAGGCCGTTCTGCAGGCGCAGCGGCAGGAATTCTTCCTCGGTCAGCTCGCCCGACAGGCGGCGACGCACCTGGTCACGGAACTGGGCGACGCGCTCGGCAACGATGCGCTGGTCGTATTCATCGTACTGATACATGGTGTGGGTCCGTTCAGTATGCGTTCGTGTTCGTTGGTGTTTCGTTCGTACGGGCGCCGGGCAAGGACACCGGCGCTAGGAAACCAGCTTGATCGCCACCAGCGTCAGCGTGGTGGCCAGCGCGCCGCGCACCAGCCGCTCCGGCAGCGCGCGCGACAGCTGCGCGCCCAGCCAGATGCCGGGGATCGAGCCCACCAGCAGCGCCATCAGCAGGTTCCAGTCGACGGTGCCGAGCCACACGTGGCCCAGCCCGGCCAGCGCGGTCAACGGCACCGCGTAGGCGATATCGGTGCCGGCCACCTCGGCCGGCTTCATGCGCGGATACAGCAGCAGGATCAGCGTCGCGCCGACCGCGCCGGCGCCGATCGACGACACCGTGACCAGCACGCCGATCACGACGCCGACGATCACGGTGGCCACCGCCTGGGCGCGGCCTTCCAGTTGAAAACGGGGATTGCGGGCCAGCCATTCCAGCAGCTGGCGGCGGAACAGCAGCGACAGCACGGTCAGGATCACCGAGATGCCGATCGACAGACGGATCGCGTGCAGCCAGCCGGCGTCGAGTTCGCCGGCGCTCTTGAGCACGAGGATGGCCGCCAGCGCCGCCGGCAGGCTGCCGAGGCACAGGCGCTTGACCACCTGCCATTGGATATGGCCGTGGGCGCGGTGTGCCAGCGTGCCGAAGCCCTTGGTGATCGCCGCGAAGGCCAGATCGGTACCGACCGCGGTGGCCGGCGAGAAGCCGAACAGCAGGGTCAGCAGCGGCGTCATCAGCGAGCCCCCGCCCACGCCGGTCAGACCGACGAGGACGCCTACCAACAGACCGGAAACGGTAAAGGCCAGGGACATGGGGGCGCACCGAAGTGGGTCCCCGCCGGGCCGCACCGGCCGTGTAACGCCGGGCGCACGGGGACTAGCCGTTCATTAACAAAGTTCGCAAATCGTAATAAACTCGCCTCATATCTCAAACTAATAAGAAGTTGTTTGTTTATACGGACGACGATATATGAACCTGCACCAATTCCGCTTCGTGCGCGAGGCCGTCCGTCAGAACTTCAACCTGACTGAAGCCGCTAAAGCGCTCTATACGTCACAACCAGGGGTCTCCAAGGCGATCATCGAGCTCGAAGAAGAGCTGGGTGTCGATATCTTCACCCGTCACGGCAAGCGAATCCGCAGCCTGACCGAACCGGGCCGCCGCATCCTGACCTCGGTCGAGAAGATCCTGCAGGAGGTGGAGAGCCTGAAGCGGGTCGGCAAGGACTACGCCGCCCAGGACCAGGGCAACTTCACGATCGCCACCACGCACACGCAGGCCCGCTACGCGCTGCCGCGGGTCATCGGCGAGTTCACCAAGCGCTACCCGAAGGTGCGGCTGTCGATCCAGCAGGGCAACCCGGCTCAGATCGCCGACATGGTGCTGCACGACCAGGCCGACCTGGGCATCGCCACGGAAGGCATTTCGGGCGACAAGAACCTGGTGTCGCTGCCCGGTTACCAATGGCAGCACACGATCGTGACGCCGCCGGACCACCCGCTGCTGGACAAGCCGCATCTGTCGCTGGAGGACCTGATCGGCTATCCGATCGTCACCTACGACCCGAACTTCGCCGGCCGCCCCAAGATCGACAAGGCGTTCGAGCTGCGCCACCTGCAGCCGGACATCGTGCTGGAGGCGATCGACGCCGACGTGATCAAGACCTATGTCGAGATCGGGCTCGGCATCGGCATCGTCGCCGGCGTGGCCTTCGATCCCGAGCGGGACCGCAATCTGCGCGGCATTCCGGCCGGCCACCTGTTCGGCACCAATGTGACGCACCTGGCCGTCAAGCAGGGCGCCTACCTGCGCAGCTTCGTCTATACCTTCATCGAACTGTTTTCGCCGACGCTGAACCGCAAGCTGGTCGAGCAGGCGATGTCGGGCGACCACGAGGCCTACGAACTGTGAGCGCACACCAACCCGAGCAACGGCCGGAGGCCGAGCCCACCATCGAGTGGACCGAGGAAGGCGTGCCGCATCGCGCGCGCTGGCGCTCCGAGGCCGGCATGCCGCCGCCGCGGCGCGTGGTGATCGCCGACGACCGCACCGACGCCGATACCGCCTACCGGCTCGCCTGCGAGGGCACCGCCCTGCTGTGGCGCGGCGACTTCCAGAATGCGCGCCAGCTGCTGCAGGCGATGGCGCGCCGGGTCGAGCGCAAGCCGCGCCGGGCGCAGCGCCAGGCCAAGGCCAAACCCGCGCCGGCCACCCCGGCCGAAGCCTTCCATCTGCATCGCCAGGCCCAGGCGCAGCGCGCCCGCACGCTCGGCATGCTGCTGCTGCCGTTCGAGGCCGATCACACCGTGCCGCTGCGCCGCGCGCCGGACGTGCGCGAGGCCTGCAGCGAGGCCTATGGCCCGGCCGACCAGCCTTATATCGCCTCGATGCGTGAACTGCTCGGCCTGATCGGCGCGCACGAGTGGCGCAAGAAGGGCGTGCCGGTGCCGGCGCTGGGCCACCGCATCCATCCCTGGTATGGCGTGTTCTCGCCGGTGCGCGGCGAGTATGTCGACCTGGTCGGCCAGGCGCCCTTGCCCAAGGCGCTGGCGCGCGAATCGCTGGCCTTCGATATCGGCACCGGTACCGGCGTGCTGGCCGCGATGCTGGCCCGGCGCGGCATCGCCCGCGTCGTCGCCACCGACCAGGACCCGCGCGCGCTGGGCTGCGCCGCCGACAATATCGGCCGGCTTGGGCTGACCAGACAGGTCGAGATCGTGCAGGCGGACCTGTTTCCGTCCGGCCGCGCGCCGCTGGTGGTCTGCAATCCGCCGTGGGTGCCGGCACGCGCCAATGCGCCGATCGAGCACGCGATCTACGATCCCGACAGCCGCATGCTGCGCGGCTTTCTGGCCGGCCTGGCCGCGCATCTGACCGACGACGGCGAAGGCTGGCTGATCCTGTCGGACCTGGCCGAACATCTGGGCCTGCGCACGCGCGAGGCGCTGCTCGGCATGATCGACGCCGCGGGCCTGCAGGTGCTGGGCCGCATCGACATCAAGCCGCGCCATCCCCGTGCCGCCGATGCCGACGATCCGCTGCACGCGGCCCGCGCGGCGGAGACGACCTCGCTGTGGCGGCTCGCGCCGAAGGCCGCCGCCCGGCCAGGTTGACTCCGTACTCAATAGAAGCAGACGCGAGAGAGAAGCCAACAAGCCGAAGGAGGAGACCCCAATGCCACGATCCACCCTGCCCCGCCTGCGACGTTCGCTGCGCTTTGCCGCGCTGGCGCTTGCCGCCGCCGGCGCGCTGTGCTCCGGTGCCGCCCACGCCGACATCCGCGTCGGCATCGACGTGTCGACCACCGGCCCCGCCGCGTCGATCGGCATTCCGTCCAAGAACACGATCCTGATGTGGCCGGCGACGCTCGGCGGCCAGAAGGCCGAGTACATCCTGCTCGACGACGGCTCGGACCCGTCCGCCGCGGTGCGCAACGTCCGCAAGCTGATCTCCGAGGAAAAGGTCGACGTGATCGTCGGCCCGAACATCACGCCCACCGCGCTGGCCGCGCTCGACGCGGTATCGGAAGGCGAGACCCCGATGGTTGCGCTGGCCGCCTCGGCCGCGATCGTCGAGCCGCAGACCGACCCCAAGCGCCGCTGGGCCTTCAAGATGCCGCAGAACGACTCGCAGATGGCGACCGTGCTGACCGAGCACATGAGCAATCACGGCGTGCGGTCGGTCGGCTTCATCGGCTTCAACGACGCCTACGGCGAGAGCTGGTGGCGAGAGTTCTCCAAGCTGGCCGAGGTCCGCAAGATCCGCGTGGTCGCCAGCGAGCGCTTCTCGCGCAACGACACCTCGGTCACCGGCCAGGTACTGAAGCTGATGGCGGCCAACCCCGACGCGATTCTGATCGCCGGCGCCGGCACGCCGTCGGTGCTGCCGCAGAAGACGCTGGGCGAGCGCGGCTACAAGGGCAAGGTCTATCAGACACACGGCATCGCCACCGGCGAATTTCTGCGCATGGGCGGCAAGGACGTCGAAGGGACGCTGTTTCCGACCGGCCCGGTGGTGGTCGCTCGCCAGTTGCCCGACACCCATCCGGTCAAGAAGGTCGCGCTCGACTTCGTGACCCGCTACGAGGCCAAGTACGGCGCGGATTCGATCACGCAATTTGCCGGCGATGCCTGGGGCGCGTGGCAACTGCTGGATGACGCCGCACGACGCGCGCTGAAGACCGGCGCGCAACCGGGCACCAAAGAGTTTCGCGCGGCGATGCGCAACGCGCTGGAAACCACCGCCAATCTGACCGTGCCGAACGGCGTGCTGAACCTGAGCCCGCGCGACCACCAAGGCTTCGATCAGCGCTCGCGCGTGATGGGCGTGATCCGCAACGGCAAGTTCAGTTACGCGGGACAATAAGGCCGGCATTGCCGGGCGCGGCACGGGCGAACGCGCACTGCCGCGCAACAACAAGATCAGGAAGGAGCTGTCGACATGACTACCATTGCCTTTATCGGCCTGGGCGCGATGGGCTCGCAGATGGTGCGCCATCTGCTCGCGGCCGGCCACACGGTGCGCGCCTCCGTGCGCCGGCCCGAAGCCGCCGACGCGGCGCGCGAACTGGGCGCCGAACCGTTCTTCAGCCCGGCCGAGGCGGCGCGCGGCGCCGAGGTGGTGTTCACCAACGTGACCTCGTCCGAGGATGTCCGCATGGTGCTGCTCGGCGAAGGCGGCGTGATCGAAGGCGCCGCGCCGGGCACGATCTGCATCGACCACAGCACGATCTCGCCCGTGGTCACACGCGAGATCGCCCAGGCGCTGGCCGAACGCGGCATCGAGGCGCTCGACTGTCCGGTGTCGGGCGGCACCGTCGCCGCCGAAGCCGGCACGCTGACCATCATGGTCGGCGGCAAGGCGCAAATGCTCGAACGCGTGCAGCCGCTGCTCGCCTGCTACGGCAAGACCATCACCCATATCGGCGACAACGGCGCGGGTCAGGTGGCCAAGCTGTGCAACCAGATCGCGCAGGTGGTCAATATCGAAGGGATCGCCGAGGCGATGCGCTTCGCGCAGTCGCAGCAGGTCGACATGCAGCGCGTGCTGCAGGCGATGTCGACCGGCATGGCCGGCAGCCGCATGCTGGACATGATGGGACCGAAGATGGTCGCCCGCGATTTCGCCGCCGGCATCCAGGCGCGCCTGCACGACAAGGACTTCGGCCTCGCCGCCGACGTCGCCCGCGAAGCCGGCCTGGCGCTGCCCGCGATGCAAGCCACCGCCGCGCAGCTGCAGACGCTGATGCGCAACGGCTGGGGCAAGGACGACACGTCGTCGCTGCTGCGGGTGCTGGAGGATCAGCGCTGATTCGGCATGAAGGTGGCCGGGCATGGTCGTCAAACGCCATCTTCGCGTGGGCAAGGCCGGCCGCGGCGATCAGCACGGACCACCGGCCCCGGCCGACACGCCAGCCCTGCTCGAGACCTGCCCGCTATGCGGGCGGCCACTGAGCGCGGGTCCCAGCACCGACCTGCACCACCCGGTGCCCCGCTCCCGCGGCGGAACCGAGGTGGTGCCGATGCACCGGGTCTGCCACCAGAAGATCCACTCGGTCTTCACCGAAGCGGAGCTCGCCGCCGAATTCCACGATTGGGACAAGCTGCGCGGCCACCCCGCCATGGCCGACTTCATCCGCTGGATCGCCCGCAAGCCGCCGGAGTATTACGACCGCAACCGCTGGACCAACGACAAGCGCCGGCGCTAGACCGCGCCGCCCCGCGGCAGGCCCCCCTCGGTTGTCCCATCAGGCGATTTGCGGCATAATCCGCTGCTCAGCGCAGTGCCCCCGCCGCTTCTCCGGCAACCCTCCGGCACGATCGCGCACCCGCCCGGGTGGTGAAACAGGTAGACGCAGGGGACTCAAAATCCCCCGCCGCAAGGCGTGTCGGTTCGAGTCCGACCCCGGGCACCAAATCCCAAGAAGTCCAGAGACGCCGTCAACCCTCGCTTTGCGGGGGGGTTTGTTTCCCATAACATCCCATACGTCCGGTGTCGGACTGCGCATTGGCATGCTGCTATCGGCTCTGCCCGCCGCGCCGGTTTGCGGTTGCGACCAATACATCGGCATGAAGCATTTACCGTTCGATCGACATCATCGCGGGCGCCATTGGCGTCCGTTCGCTCTTGTCATGCGCGGATGCCGGCAAGGTACAACTGTTGCTTGACCCGTCGTATTCTTGCTGTCACGACACGAAGACTGCATGTCAGGACGTCATCCGTGGTCCCCTCCTGTCACCGGCGCGGCGCTCAAGGATGCCTCGCCATCTGAACCGGCGCCGCCCTCGCCGGCCAGCGCGTCGCGCAAATCTCCCCTCGCCATCTACGGCGCGATCGCGGCCAACCTCGCCATCGCCGTGACCAAATTCATTGTGGCCAGTGTCACGGGCAGCTCCGCGATGCTCTCTGAAGCGATCCACTCGACCGTCGATACCGGCAACGAGCTACTACTGCTGGTCGGTCTGTCTCGCAGTCGCCGCACGGCCGATCCGCAGCATCCGTTTGGCTACGGCAAGGAGCTGTACTTCTGGAGCTTGATCGTTGCGGTGCTGATCTTTGGCCTGGGCGGCGGCATTTCGGCTTACGAAGGTGTGCTTCACATGATGGATCCCGAGCCATTGCGCGATCCCCACTGGAATTACATCGTGCTGGCCTGCGCCGCGATATTCGAAGGAATCAGCTTTGCGATTGCGCTGCGCGAGTTCCACCGCGAAAAGGGCGCCACGCCGTTCTGGACGGCGCTGCGCAGCAGCAAGGATCCCACCACCGTCACCGTGCTTGCCGAAGACGCCGCGGCGCTCGCTGGACTGGTGATCGCTGCGGCGGGCATCTATGCGAGCCACCGCTGGAACATGCCGGTGCTGGACGGCGCGGCATCGCTGGTGATTGGCGTGCTGCTGGCAGGTGTCGCTACAGTGCTTGTCCGCGAAAGCCGTAGCTTGCTGGTGGGGGAAAGCGTGAACCGCGAGATGGCCGAAGGTATTCAGCGCCTGGCACACGAAGACCCTTGCATCGATTACGCCGCGCGGCCGCTGACCATGCATTTCGGTCCCGACGATGTACTGGTAGCGCTCGACGTCCAGTTCCGTGCCGGCGCTCGCGGCACCGAGATCGCGCGCTCGGTGGAAAGGGTGGAACGGCAGATTCGTTTGCGCTATCCCTCCGTCAAACGGATCTACATCGAGGCGCGGCTGCTGGCCGCGGCCGCCGAGCCGAGCGGGACAGGGGCAACGACTCCAGAAAAACCTGGTTCGGTATCGTCGACGGCGAGAAGTATCAAATCGCGTGATACCGGCTGATACCAAGCGCCTTGCGCTGCTGCAGGCGGCTTACGCCAGCAAGGCTCGTTGGCAAAGGTGTTCGCTTAGGTGACGCAAAGAATCCTCTAGCGTTGCAAGGGTTGTCCCCAATAACGGTTGCCGTCCTCAAATTTGTATGATGACCTTATTACCTGATAAGGCATCACACCGGCCCAAGCCATGTTCGACAAGGTCTCCGCCCCCGCGATGAGCGACACCGTCGCTCAGCAACTGCTCAAGCAGATCGAGATCGGCAGTTTTGCCGCGACCGGCAAGCTGCCCACCGAGGCCGTGCTGGCGCAGCAGTTCGGCGTTAGCCGTACGGTGATTCGCGAGGCGATTTCGCGGCTCAAGAACGAAGGCGTGGTGGAGCCGCGCCAGGGCAGCGGCGTGTTCGTCAAGGAGCATGGCGCGATCCGGCCGCTGCGGATCGACTACGCCGAGGCGATCGAGCCCAGCTCGATGCCGCATTTGCTGGCGGTGCGCCGCGCCATCGAGGCGGAGGTGGCGGCGGAGGCCGCGCGGCGCTGCACTGACCGGGATATTGCCGAGATCGACGCGGCGCTGGCCAATATCGACGAGGCGACGGCTGCTGGACGCGATGGCGTGGCCGAGGATGTGGCCTTTCACCGCAAGATCGCCGCGGTGACCGGCAATCCGTATTTCATCAAGACGCTGAATTTCCTGAACCAGTACCTCGAGGCCGGCGTCGCGGTGACCCGTCGCAACGAGGCGACGCGCGACGATTTCTCGCGTCAGGTGCGCGACGAACACGCGGCCATCGTCGACGCGATCCGTGCGCGCGACCCGATGGCGGCACGCAATGCCGCCCTGACCCACCTGTACAACGCCGAGCGCCGGCTGTCGCAAGCCGGCATCTGCTGAGCCGCCGACGCGGCGGCCCGCCCCAACCAGAGACAGATCATGTCACGACATATTGGAGTCATCGGCCTCGGTGCCATGGGCCTGGGCGTTGCGCGCTCGCTGTTGCGCGCGGGCTTTCGCGTCCACGCCTGCGACTTGCGCGACGAGGTGCTGCGCGCCTTCGCCAACGAAGGCGGCATCGCCTGCGCCACGCCGGCCGAGCTGGGCGCGCAGTGCGACGTGGTGGTGACCCTGGTGGTCAATGCCGAGCAGACCGAGGCGGTGCTGTTTGGCGAGCAAGGCGCGGTGGCCCGCATGAAGCCCGGCGGCGTGGTGATTGCCAGCGCCACCGTGGCGCCGGACTTCGCTGCCGGACTGGGCGCGCGAATCGAAGCCGCCGGCCTGCTGATGCTCGACGCGCCGGTCTCTGGCGGTGCGGCGCGCGCGGCGTCGGGCGAGATGACGATGATGACGTCGGGACCGGCGGCCGCCTATGCCGCCTGCGACGATGTGCTCGAGGCCATCGCTGGAAAGGTCTACCGCCTCGGCGAGCAGTACGGTGCCGGCTCCAAGGTCAAGATCATCAACCAATTGCTGGCTGGCGTGCATATCGCGGCTGCCGCCGAAGCGATGGCGCTGGGCCTGCGCGAGGGCGTCGATCCCGACGCGCTGTACGACGTGATCACCCATAGCGCCGGCAACTCGTGGATGTTCGAGAACCGGGTGCCCCATATCCTCAATGGCGACTACACGCCGCTGTCCGCCGTCGACATCTTCGTCAAGGATCTGGGCCTGGTGCTCGATACCGCCCGCCGCAGCAAATTCCCGCTGCCGTTGTCGGCCACCGCGCATCAGATGTTCATGAGCGCGTCCAGCGCCGGCCATGGCGGCGAGGACGATTCCGCGGTGATCAAGACCTTCCCCGGCATCACGCTGCCGCCCTCACGCTGATTCAAAACAGGCTGAGCGCCGTTCGTTGCCGCTGTCCGTTATCCCCCGCCCATTCATGTCCCACTCCAATCCGCCTCGCCCGCTTCTGGGCTGTATCGCCGACGATTTCACCGGCGCGACCGATCTGGCCAATATGCTGGTCAAGAGCGGCATGCGAACCGTGCAGACCATCGGCGTGCCGCCGTCCGCGGCGCCGCTGCAAGCGGACGCCATTGTGGTGGCGCTCAAATCGCGCACCATCCCGGCAACCGAAGCCATTGCGCAATCGCTGGCCGCCCTCGCCTGGCTGCGCGAACAGGGCTGCCACCAATTTTTCTTCAAGTACTGCTCGACCTTCGACTCGACCGATGCCGGCAATATCGGCCCGGTGGCCGATGCCCTGCTCGATGCGCTGGACCAACAGTCCGGCTTCTCGATCGCCTGTCCGGCTTTTCCGGAGAACGGCCGCACGGTCTTTCGCGGCCATCTGTTCGTTGGCGACGCGCTGCTGAACGAGTCGGGCATGCAGAACCATCCGCTGACGCCGATGCGCGATGCCAATCTGGTGCGCGTGCTGCAACGGCAAAGCCGCGGCAAGGTCGGCCTGATCCGCTATGACACGATCGCCGCGGGCGCGGGCGCGGTGCGCGAGGCGATCGCGCAGTTGCGCGCCGATGGCGTACGGCTGGCGATTGCCGACGCGCTGTCCGACCAAGATCTGCACGTGCTCGGCGAAGCGTGCGCCGATCTGCCGCTGGTGACCGGCGGCTCGGGCATCGCGCTCGGCCTGCCCGCCAACTTCCGCCGCGCGGGTCTGTTGGCGGAACGCGCCGATGCCGCGCAATTGCCCCGCATCGCAGGCCATGCCGCGGTGCTGGCAGGCAGCGCATCGCAAGCGACGAACCAGCAGGTGGCAGCGTGGGGCGGCAACGGGAACGGGAACGGAGCTGACGCCAGGCCGAGTTTTCGCATCGACCCCCTCGCGGTGGCGCGCGGCGAAGCGGTGGTCGAGCAGGCGCTGGCGTTTGCCCGATCGCATCTGCCCGAGCCGGTACTGATCTATGCCACCGCCACGCCCGACGAAGTGCGCAGCGTGCAGCGAGCGCTCGGCGTGGCGGAGGCCGGCCAACTGGTGGAGGCCACGCTGGCTGCCATCGCGCGCGGTCTGCGCGAGATGGGCGTGCGCAAGTTCGTGGTTGCCGGCGGCGAGACGTCGGGCGCCGTGGTGCAGGCACTCGACGTGAAATCGCTGCAGATCGGCGCGCAGATCGATCCCGGCGTGCCGGCCACCGCCACCATCGACACCGAGCCCTTGGGTCTGGCGCTGAAGTCGGGCAATTTCGGCGCGGTCGATTTCTTCGCCAAGGCGCTGCGCCAGCTGGAAGGAGGCATCCAATGAGCGAGGAAGCCCGCCTGCGCGAGGAGATCTGCACGATCGGCGCGAGCCTGTATGCGCGCGGGCATGCGGTCGGCAGCGCCGGCAATATCAGCGCGCGGCTCGACGACGGCTGGTTGATTACGCCGACCGATGCCTGCCTGGGCCGGCTGGACCCGGCGCGCATCGCCAAGGTCGATGCCAGCGGCCAGCACGTGTCCGGCGACAAGCCGTCGAAGACGCTGGCGCTGCATCGCGGCATCTATGCCAACGACCCGAACGCGCACGGCGTGGTGCATACGCATTCGACCCATCTGGTCGCGCTGACGCTCGCGGGCGTCTGGAGCGACGACGACGTGCTGCCGCCGATCACGCCCTACTACGTGATGAAGGTTGGCCATGTTCCGCTGCTGCGCTATCGCCGACCGGGCGACCCCGAGGTCGCGGCGCAAGTGGCCGCGCTGGCCGCGCGCGTGCGCGGCGTGCTGCTGGACCGGCTGGGCCCCGTGGTGTGGGGCCCGTCGGTTTCGCAAGCGTCGTGGGCGCTCGAAGAGCTCGAGGAAACCGCACGCCTGTGGTTGATGACCGATCCCAAGCCGGCGCCGCTCGACGCCGCGGCGCTCGAAGAACTACGCCAGACCTTCGGCGCACGCTGGTAGCGGACGCGCCAGCCCGCGGTGTGCACGGGCCTTGATCACGCACACCGGCGCCGGCGCGACAGCCGGCCCGACACAATCCATAGGAGACAACCGATGACAGCCTACGACGCGGCCGCGGCCGCCTACGTCGACGCACCCGACAAAGCCGAACTCGACCTGACCTACCGCAAGGTGTTCTGGCGCATCGTGCCGTTCCTGATGCTGTGCTACGTGGTGGCCTATCTGGACCGCGTCAACGTCGGCTTCGCCAAGCTGCAGATGTCGCGGGACCTGGCCTTCAGCGAGACGGTGTTCGGCCTGGGCGCCGGCATCTTCTTCCTCGGCTACTTCCTGTTCGAACTGCCGAGCAATATGCTGATGCACCGGATCGGCGCGCGCATCTGGATCGCCCGCATCATGATCACCTGGGGCATCCTGTCGGCGATGTTCGCCTTCGTCACGACGCCGACGCAGTTCTATGTGCTGCGCTTCCTGCTGGGCCTGGCGGAAGCGGGTTTCTATCCTGGCGTGATCCTTTACCTCACCTACTGGTTTCCGTCGCACCGCCGCGCCAAGATCATCGCGGTGTTCATGTCGGCGATTCCGGTATCTGGCATCTTCGGCAATCCGCTGTCCGGCTGGATCATGGAGAGCTTCCACGGTGGCGCCGGTTTCCACGGCTGGCAATGGATGTTCGTGCTGGAGGCCATTCCGGCGGTGCTGATCGGCATCGCGACGATCCTCTATCTGGACAACAACATCCGCAGCGCCAAATGGCTGACCGAGCGCGAGAAGCAGCTGCTGGCCGACGAGATCGCCGCGCAGCCGCAGGAGCAGCAACAGCACGCGCATTCGCTGCGCGCGGTGTTCCGTGACCCGCGCATGTGGTGGATGTCGCTGATCTACTTCGCCTTCGTATCGGGGCAGTATGGTCTGACGTTCTGGATGCCGACCTTCGTCAAATCGACCGGCATCACGGGCACGCTGGAAATCGGGCTGCTGAGCGCGATTCCGTTCGTGGTCGCCATCGTCGCGATGAACCTGTTCGGCCACAGCGCGGACAAGCGCCGCGAGCGGCGCTGGCATCTGATCGTGCCGGCGCTGATGGGCACCGTCGGCTTCACCATCGCCGCCTCCGCCACCGGCAACACCACGCTGTCCATCGTCGCGCTGTCGGTGGCCGCCGCCGGCGTGCTGACCTGCGCCCCGCTGTTCTGGTCGCTGCCGACCGCGTTCCTCGCCGGCAGCGCCGCCGCAGCCGGTATCGCGATCATCAATTCGATCGGCAACCTGGCCGGCTTCGCCAGCCCCTATCTGATCGGCTTCCTGCGCGATGCCACCAACAGCACGGCAGCCGGCATGTATGTGCTGGCCGGCATGCTGGTGCTTGGCGCCGTCGCTGTTTGGCTGACGCCGGCCAGGCTGGTCAACCGCTAATATGGACGCGGCGCGCTAGCGCCGCCTTCCTCCACTCCATCCCGACTTGCTGCCATGCCACGCTTTGCCGCCAATCTTTCGATGATGTACACCGAGCACGCGTTCCTGGACCGTTTTGCCGCGGCCGCGAACGATGGCTTCCGCGCCGTCGAGTATCTGTTTCCCTACGACTGTCCGGCGGCCGAGCTGAAGTCGCGGCTCGATGCCAATGGCCTGCAACAGGCGCTGTTCAATGCGCCGCCGGGCGACTGGGCCGGCGGCGAACGCGGCATCGCGTCGCTGCCTGGACGGGAAGACGAATTCCGGCGCAGCATCGATACGGCGCTCGACTACGCGCGCGTGCTAGGCAATGACAAGCTGCACGTGATGGCGGGCCTTGCGGCGCCGGGCGTGTCGCGCGACCAGCAGCGCGCCATCTATCTGCGCAACCTGGAGTACGCCGCCCGCACCGCGCAGGCCGACGGCATCACGGTGGTGATCGAGCCGATCAACACGCGCGATATCCCGGGTTTCTTCCTGAACCGCCAGGACGATGCGCAAGCGATCTGCCGCGAGATCGGCGCGCCGAACCTCAAGGTGCAGTTCGACTGCTACCACTGCCAGATCGTCGAAGGCGATGTGGCCACCAAGCTCAAGCGCGACATGGCCGGTATCGGGCATATCCAGATCGCCGGGGTGCCAGAGCGGCAGGAGCCGGATATCGGCGAACTGAACTATCCCTACCTGTTCGAGCTGATCGACGCGCTTGGCTACCAGGGCTGGATCGGCTGCGAATATCGCCCCAGGGCAGGTACCACCGAGGGGCTTGGGTGGCTGCGCCCCTGGCTGCAGCGGTAATCATTGCGGGCGGCTGGCACATTCACGGCCGGCTGCCCGCCGATCTCGCGATTCAACAAGGCAACGCATCATGAAAGTACTGATCACCGGCGGCGCCGGATTTCTCGGCCAGCGTCTGGCCAAACAGCTGCTGTCGCGCGGCGAGCTGACCGGTCCCGACGGCAAGGCGGCTCCCATCACGGAACTGGTGCTGGTCGATGTCGTGCCAGGCAACGATCTGGGCGACCAGCGCGTGACCGCGCTGGTCGGCGATATCGCCGATCCCGCGCTGCTCGAACGCGCGATCGACCGCGATACCGCGGTGGTTTTCCATCTGGCCGCCATCGTCAGCGGCCAGGCCGAGGCCGATTTCGACCTGGGCATGCGCATCAACCTCGATGCCTCGCGCGCGCTGCTGGAAGTATGCCGGGCCCGCGGCCATCGCCCGCGCGTGGTGTTCACCAGCTCGGTGGCCGTCTATGGCGGCTTGCTGCCCGAGGTGGTGCGCGACGATACCGCGCTCAATCCGCAATCGTCGTACGGCACGCAGAAGGCGATCGCCGAACTGATGCTGTCCGATTACAGCCGGCGCGGCTTTGTCGACGGCGTCGTGCTGCGGCTGCCGACCATCAGCGTGCGTCCGGGCCGGCCCAATGCCGCCGCATCGTCGTTTGCCAGCGGCATCATCCGCGAACCGCTCAATGGCGAGGAGGCGATCTGCCCGGTGCCGGGCGACACGCGGCTGTGGCTGCTGTCGCCGCGCCGGGCCATCGAGGCGCTGATTGCCGGCAGCGAGCTGCCGGGCGAACGGTTGGGCAATCGGCGCATCGTCAATCTGCCTGGCGTTTCGGTGACCGTGGATGAGATGATCGCCGCGCTGCGGGAAGTGGCCGGCGACGAGGCCGCCAACCGCATTCGCCGCGAGCCCGACGCCCGCGTGCAGCAGATCGTCGGCAGCTGGCCGGGCCGCTGGGACACCACGCGCGCCGAGCAGCTGGGGTTGCGCGGCGACGCCAGCTTCGCCGATGTGATCCGGGCCTATATCGAGGACGAGCTGCGCCAGGCAACGCGGACGGCGGGCGCCATTCACCCCCAGGTCAAGGGATCGAGCCGCAGGTAGAAGGCCAATCGTTCGCGATCGGCCGTCAGCCCGAGGGTGTCGAACAGCATGGCGAAGGCCTGTTCCGCCTGCTGCGGTGTCTGCCAGCTTTCCTCGGCATTGGCCACCATCAAGGCGAGGTCGGCATAGCGGTCCGCCCGGCCGAGCCGACCCAGGTCGATGATGCCCGTGCATCGCAGCGTGCGCGGACCGACCATGAAGTTGGGCAGGCAGGGATCGCCGTGACAGACCACCGTAGAGGTGGCCTCTTGCGCAAGGCGGACGGGCAGCTCGCGTTCGACCCGCGCCAGCAGTTCCGGGGCCGGCGTGCGCTTGTCCTCGTCGGGCAGAAAGTCTGGATTGACTGCATCGCGGTTCACCACGTCCACGGCACGCGCGAATATCGCCGACAGGCTGCGTTCGAACGGGCACTGGCCCGACGACAACGCGTGCAGCGCGCCAAGCTCGCGCACCATCGACGGCCATGCCTCGAGCAGATCCGTGCCGGGCAAATCGGCCGCGGGCACGCCTGGCACGGCTGTCATCACCAGGCACACTTCGTTCCCCGCTTCTCGCCAGTCCAGTACCTTCGGGCAGGCAATCCCTTGACCCTCCAGCCAGGCGAGCCGATCGCGCTCGCCGGCGAGCTCTGCCGAGCGGGACTCCGGCACGACCTTGGCGAAGGCCCGGCCGTCATCGCGGCGATAGACAAGATCGCCCGATTCGCCCATGCTGACCGGCATCCAGCGAAGACGGCCGTGATCGGCCAGTGCCGCGGGCAGTGTCATACTTCCCTCCCTTCTTGATGCGAACGGAAACGCCAAATGCATCCGGGTCCGCGCCCCATCCAGCTCGAAACACCCCGTCTGATCGTGCGCCCATGGCAGGCTTCCGACAGCGATCCCTTTGCCGCGCTCAATGCCGATGTCCGGGTCATGCGCTATTTTCCGGCGCCGTTTGACCGCGCCGCCAGCGACGCGATGATCGACCGCTGCAGCGCGCATATTGCCGCGCACGGGTTCGGGTTCTGGGCGGTGGAGCGCAAGCAGGATGGCGCGTTTATCGGCATGGTGGGCCTGAACATCCCAGGCGCGCCGTTACCCTTCGCGCCGTGCGTGGAGATCGGCTGGCGCCTTGCGGCTGAATACTGGGGACGGGGCTACGCCAGCGAGGCCGCGCGCGCCGCCCTGCGGGCCGGCTTCGAGGTATTCGGCCTGAACGAAATCGTGTCGTTCACCGCCTTGCTGAACCAGCCCTCGCAGGCGGTGATGGAACGGCTGGGCATGCGGCGCTGCGCGCAGACCTTCGACCACCCGAACGTGCCCGATGGCCATCCGCTCAAAGCGCATTGCGTGTACCGGTTGACGCGGGCCGACTGGACCGCGGTCCGGCAGGATACCGGCGGCGGCGCGGCCGACATCCGGATTCGGTAACGCCTTCGGCGGCGCCGACTATTTCTTGCCGTTCCCGGCAAACGCTGCAGTAATGCCCAGCCCGATCAGCAGCGTGCCGCCGACATAGCGCTCGAACGTCAGATAGCCGCGGCTTTGGCGCAGCCAGCGGCCCGCCGCACTTGCGGCCAGCGCGTAGCAGGCATCGCTGATCAGGCCAAGCAGCGTGAACAACAGGCCCAGAAAGACGATCTGCATCGCCACGTGGCCGCGGCTGACGTCGACGAACTGCGGCAGGAAGGCCAGGAAGAACAGTGCCGTCTTGGGATTGAGCAGGTTGACGATGAAGCCGTCGCGGAACAGCCGGGCGTAGCGCCGCTGCTGCGGCACCGCATCGACGACGACCGGCGCCGGACGGCCGAAGATCTTCTTCAGCCCCAGCCAGATCAGATAGGCGGCACCGGCGTACTTCAGGATGCTGAACGCCACGGCGGACGAGGCCAGCAACGCGGACAACCCCAGCGCGGCGGCCAGCACGTGGACGAGCGTGGCCGTATGGATGCCGAGATCCGACACCATCCCGGCCTTGCGGCCCTGCTCCACCGACTGCGCGATGATGTACAGCACGGCCGGGCCTGGAATCACCAACAACACCAGGGCGGCGCTGACAAACAGAACCAGATTTGCGGTACTGGGGATAACGAATTCCATGGCTCGGTCTCCATATGGCGAGCATCGGGGGGAAGAAGAACCGTTACTCTACCGCAGGACCGTTTCTCGCCCGGTCGTGCGGTGCAGCATGTTTTTCCCTTGCGCCGGCGCCGCCGCTCCGATCGACTCGTGCGCGACGACTTCCACATCGATAAAGCTATTCTTTCGCTGATCGATACTTAATCTTGTTTGCAGGTCGGGGATAATCCGCCAACAATCGCCTGTCGTCCCGCCGGAATTCCGCCATCGACCCACGGTGCCGAGCGCGAATCCCCATTTCTCCGAGGTATTGTCTTGTCGAACGCCGCCCCTGCCGCACTGAGCGAATCCGTCGCCGAACTCTCCGAGCGCGACCAGCGCGGCAATATCCTTCGCCTGACCGTCGCGCAGGCGCTAGCCGGTGCCAATTCCGTCGTGGTCTATGCGACCGGCGCGATCGTCGGCGACATGCTGGCCCCCGACAAGACGCTGGCCACGCTGCCCATCTCGATCTTCGTTGTCGGCATGGCGGCGTGCATCCTGCCGACGGGAGCCATCGCGCGCCGCTACGGCCGACGCGCCTCGTTCCTCGCCGGCACCGCCTGCGGCGTGCTGGTCGGTTTGCTGGCGGCCGCCGCCGTCGTGTGGAGTTCGTTCTGGCTGTTCTGCCTGGCAACGTTCTTCGGCGGCGCCTATGCGGCGGTGGTGCTGTCGTTCCGCTTCGCCGCGGCCGACGGCGTCTCGCTGGCGCTGCGCCCGCGTGCGCTGTCCTTCGTGATGGGAGGCGGCGTCGTCGCCGGTGTCGTCGGACCACAGCTGGTCACGCACACCATGCATCTGTGGCCGCCGCACATGTTCGCGGCGACCTTCGTCATGCAGGCCGTCGTCGCGCTGGTGTCGGCGCTGGTGCTGTGGGGCGTACGGCTGCCGATGCCGACGGCGGCGGAAGTCGCGAAGGGGCGGCCGCTGTCGACGATCGCGCGCCAGCCGCTGTTCGTCACCGCGGTCATGTGCGGCGCCGTGTCATACATGCTGATGAACTTCCTGATGACCGCGGCGCCGCTGGCGATGCATCTGTGCGGCCATTCGCAGGAAGACGCCAACCTCGGTCTGCAGTGGCACGTGATCGCGATGTATGGACCGAGCTTCTTCACGGGCCGGCTGATTACCCGCTTCGGCGCGCAGCGCGTCGTCACGGCGGGCCTGCTGCTGACCGGCGTTTCCGCCGCGATCGGCCTGACCGGCATCGATGTGGCCCACTTCTGGCTGACCTTGATCCTCCTGGGGCTCGGCTGGAACTTCGGCTTCGTGGGCGCCTCGGCGCTGGTGCTGGAATGCCACCGGCCCGAGGAAAAGACCAAGGTGCAGTCCTTCAACGATTTCATCGTCTTCGGCACGATGGCGCTCGGCTCGTTTGCCTCCGGGGGACTGTTGGCGGCCTACGACTGGGATACGGTGTTGTGGGTATCGTTCGCGCCATTGGCCCTGGCGGTGATCGCGCTGATGCTGATGGCGGTCCAGCCGAAACGCACCGCCTAGCACGCGATGGCATGAGTGCTCATGCGTCGCCGCCCTCGTGCAACATCCGCGCGATCGCCCGGCTGACATCGTTGACCCAGGCGCGGACGTCGGCCCCGCGTTCGTGCCAGGCCTCATCGGCGCCATCGCCGCCATCGCCGCCATCGCCACGATAGGCATCGCGGGCCGTCGCCAGTAGCGCGCGCTGGCCCTGCGGCAGGCGCGGCAGCAACCAGTCGGCAGCCTCGTCCTTCGGCACGATCTTGCCCGTCGCCAGCGTGACCCACATGCGGGCCAGCGTCAGCATGACGTTGCGTTCGTCGCCGCAGACGTTCGCCACCAGCGCCGGCAGGCTGTCCGCGATGGCGCGCCGGATATCGGTGTAGGGAATCGCTGGAAGAAATTCGGCAAGCGCCGGGCCGATCAATGCGCGGTGGCCTTGCAGGGCCGTGGCCAGCACCAGCGTCAGATCGGGGTCGGTGCTCGGCGCCGGCACCGCGCCCGCTTCGAACTCGTCGCGCAGCCATTCGCCATAGACGAGGTCGCTCCGCGCCGGGTGCCGCCACGGGGCGATGTCGTCGAGCACCACAATCGTGACTTCGGCATTGCGGGCCGGCCCCCGCTCCGCGCGCGCGCCGGAGACCTTCATCAACGCTTGCACCAACTGCCTGCGGCATTGCGCGGCCATCGTTCGATGCGTGAGCACCAGCAGGTCGACATCGCTGTCCGGCCGCAGCCCGCCCACGATGGCGGAGCCGAACAGATAGGCGCCGGCGATGTTGTCGCCGAGCGCGCCGACTACGACATCGAGAATGCGCCGGACTTCGATCGGGACCGGCTCGTTGGCAAGCGGCGGCATGGTGCAGTGGCGTCGTTGGCGATGTTCGATGGAACCGCAATACTAGCGCGCTGCCGCCGCTCTCCCCAGAGGTCCACGAGCGCGCGCGTCCATGGCTCACCGTTCCGGCGCGTCATAAGCCCTCGGCATCCCCGCATCCCGCTCGATCACCCTGCCGGCTGCGAGCAGCCGCTGTTCGCGGAAGCTTGCGGCCACCAGCTGCACGCCGCTCGGCAGTCCGTTGTCGATACCGGTTGGCAGGTGCAAACCCGGCAGGCTCATCGCGGCGACGCCGATCAACGGGGACTGATCCCGCAGCAGCATCTGCATCCGCTCGAGATCGTGCAGATCCTCGCCCCACGGCATCGGCGGACGGCAGGATGTCGGCATCAGCACCAGCGGATAGCGGTCGAGGAACGCATTCCATTCGCGCCGAAGCGCATCGCGCCGCGCGAAGGCCGCGGCATAGGTGCGCAGGTCCGGCGGTGGCGCACACGCGGCCATGTTCCTCACCGACGCGATGATCGTCGGGTCGCTCGTCGCCTCGACGGCCGCCATCATTCCCATCCGGACTTCCGTCATCACGATGGCCAGCCAGATATCCAGCGCTTCGTCGAGCCGGGGCGGCACGGCCCGTTCGACGCGGTAGCCGGCCGCCTGCAGCGCGCTGGCTGCCTTCCCAAGGGCGCGTACCACTTCCGGAGCGAGCCGGGCGCCGGGAATCTCGTCCACGCAGGCCACGCTGACAGGCGCCGCGTCGTCCGGGACATCCAGCGGCATGCCGACCCACGTCGGATCGCACGATCCGCTCGATGCCATGGCACGGAATCCGAGCTCGACATCGTCGACGCATCGCGCCAGCGGCCCCTGCGCCGAAAACAGTTGCAGGCCGGCGAGGCGCGGATCTGCGGTCGGCTGATAGGCCGGCACGCGTCCGGGCGTGGGGCGCAAGCCGACCACACCGTTGACATAGGCCGGATAGCGGATCGACCCGGCGATGTCGGTGCCGTGCGCGAGCCCGCCCATGCCCGCGGCGACCGCCACCGCCGCGCCGCCGCTGGACCCGCCCGACGTGATATCGGCGTTCCAGGGATTGAGCGTCCTGCCGTGCAGCGGGTTCTCGGTGAACCAGCGAAACGAGAAGGGCGGCACATTGGTCCGCCCGACCACGATCGCACCGGCGCGCCGCAGGTTCGCAACGACGGGACCATCCTCGCGCGCCACGCGGCTGCAGTAGGCCGGCACGCCGTTGGTCGTCGCCTCGCCTTCGACGTCGGCGTTGAGCTTGATCGTCACCGGTACGCCATGCAGCGGTCCGAGCGGGTCCGGCGAAGCCGAACGCAATGCGTCGGCCCGCCTTGCTGCTTCGAGCGCCCGCTCGCGATCCGCATGGACGATCGCATTGAGACGCGGATTGATGGCGTCGATGCGTTCGTACACGCTGTGGACCGCCTCCACGCTCGACACCGTGCCGGCGCGAATCTGCGCCGCCAAGTCGGCGGCGTCCCATTGCCACAATGCCGCCGGCAGCGATGCCGCCCGGGCTGCGGGGCCGATGTCGTTGGGCTTCCTTCGCATGCTCGTCCGTTCCTCAATCGAGCTTGATGCCGTTCTGGCGGACGACCTGCTCATAGGTCGCGCTGCGCGTCTCGATCGCACGGCGCATCTGCGCGCCGCTCCACGGTGTGGCCTCGAAACTGAAGGTCTTGTAGCGCGCCTGCACTGTTGATCCTGTCGAGAATCGCCGCGGGTGTGCCCTTCGGCGCCATCAGCGCGACGAAACCGCTGGGCACCGCATCAGCCGGACCGCCGGACTCGGCCAGCGTCGGCACATCGGGCATGGCAGGCAGCCGCCGCGGGCTCGTCACCGCGAGATAGCGGACGCGACCGGACCGATAGACGAACTCGGTCGACGCCCTCGCCCCCAACGCCCAGTCGGTTTCGCCCGTGCTGACGCCGGTATAGAGCTGCCCCATCTCCTTGTACGGCACGTGCAGCATCCTGACGCCGGCCTGCGCCTCCAGCAGCGCGGACTGCAGATGCGCCGTGCTGCCGACGCCCCAGGTCCCAAAGCTCACCTTGCCCGGTCTGGCCTTCGCGGCCGCGAGCAGATCGCCGACCGTCTTCCACGGGGAGGACGACGACACCACCACGAAGAACGGCGTGCTGTAGAGCACGCCGACCGGCTCGAAGGCATCGAACACCCGGAAATCGCGGCTCTTGAACAGATGCGGCAGCGCGCTCAATGCATCGCCATCGTGCAGCAGCAGCGTATGGCCATCCGGCGCCGCCGCGCGCGCCGCGTTGATGGCAATGAAGCCCGCGCCGCCCGGCCGGTTCTCGATGACGACGGGCGTCTTCCATTGGAGCGCCAGTTTTTCGGCGACGGCGCGCATCATCGCATCCGGTCCGCTGCCCGCCGAGAACGTGCTGACGATGGTCACCGGTTTGGTCGGAAAGGCGCCGTTGCCGGCCCCGAATGCCAACCTCGGCAAAGCCGGCGTCAGCAAGGCGACTGCCAGCAGCGTCGCCGCGATGCCTTCGAGGACAAGGACGGTCCACGGGCGCCGCGTCGATGCCTTGGTGTTGGTCGAGCGCACTGCGGGGCCTCTGGTGGGCGGAACTCTGGTGCTGGGAATCATCGCTGTCTCCTCCCCGGTTCGATGCAACCCATTCTTGTGCCGGCCGGCCTCGCCAGCAACAGCGCCGCGGGATACCATCTATCCAATTTTTCGATATCCCTGTGCGGAGACATCCGATGGCGTCGCTGGACCTGGAGTGGATTGCGGTATTCGACGAGGTCTACAAGGCCGGCAGCGTGTCGCGCGCGGCGGACAAGCTCGGCATGACGCAAGGCGCGGCGAGCACGGCGCTGAACCGCTTGCGTGCCTACTATGGCGATCCGCTGTTCACGCGCACCGCGCGCGGGGTATTGCCGACGCCCCGGGCCGACGCCCTGCACAAGGTGCTGCGCGAGGTCCGCGCGATGCTCGAACAGGCCCGCACCGCGTCGGCCTTCGATCCCGCCAAGGCGAAGCGTTCGTTCCGGATCTGCATGACGGATCTGGGAGAAATCGCCTTGCTGCCGCGGCTGCTCAATTGCCTGCAGCGACATGCGCCGGGCATCGACATCGATGCGGAACGCATCACCGCCGACAGCGCGCGGCGGCTCGAGGAAGGCGCGGTCGATGTCGCGGTGGGCTACATGCCGCAGCTGGAGGCGGGCTTTTATCAGCGCACCCTGTTCGAGCAGGACTTTGTCTGCATTGCCAGCCGCTCGCATCCTCGCATCGGCAAGACACTGTCAAAGGCGGTCTATCGGCGCGAGCGGCATGCAACGGTGGCCGCCACGGGCACTGGCCACACCGTCATTCTGGAGAAGGCCCTCGCCGGTCATGGCGCGTCACCGCGCATCGCCCTGCACGTGCCCAGCTTCCTGGCCCTGGCCCAGATCGTCGGCGAGACCGAACTGCTCGCCACGGTGCCTCGGCACTACGCTGCCGTGATGCAGTCGCGCGAGCCCATCCGGCTGCTCGCCCTGCCGTACGAGATCCCGCGCTACGAGGTCAAGCAGCATTGGCACGTGCGCTACCACCGCGATCCGGCCAATGCCTGGCTGCGGCAGGTCATCGCCGACCTGATGCCGTCGGCGGTGATGAGCCCACCGGCGACGCCGCGACGGTCGCCCGGAAAAATTGGAAAGGCCGCTTAGCTCGCTTTTTATGTGATTTTTAGGCCATAAATTTGGCCGTGCAGGAAATACGGCCATAATCTCCGCATGAATTACGGCGAATACGTCTGGCAATCTCCGCACTGGCCGCGGTGGCAGTACGACCTGGCCGCCCTGGCGACCCCCATGGCGGAGACCACCCGCGCTCAGGGCCTTCTGCTTGGCCGACTGGCCGATCTCGGCATGGGCTTCAGAAACGAAGCGTGCCTCGCGGTCCTGACCGAAGACGTCGTGAAGACATCGCGCGCGCGATTGGCGACCTGCTGCTTGCGCGCGCCGACGGCACGCCGCAGCGCTTCTATAGCCTCTCCGCGCAAATCCAGCGAGAGCGCAAGGCCTACTACGAAATCCTTGAGCGGACCCAGAAAGGCACTCTCGATATCACGCAGTGGCTTGCCTGGTTTCTCGCGACGTTGCACGCGGCCGTGTTGCAGGCCAACAAGACACTGGATCGGGTGCTGCTCAAGGCGCGCTTCTGGCAGCGGGCCGCGACGGTGCCGATGAACGAGCGGCAAATCAAGGTGCTGAACCGCTGCTGGACGGCTTCGAGGGCAAGCTGACGAGCGCGAAATGGGCCGCCATCGGCAAATGTTCGAACGATACGGCGCTGCGCGACATCAATGAGTTGGTGCAACACGGCGTGCTGCAGAAGTCAGCGGCTGGTGGCCGCAGCACGAGCTACGAGCTAGCCGCGCCGGCGGAGACCTGACGCGACGGTTTTCGATCGCGGCAGCGACAAGCGGCTCAGGCCACCGCCGCCGCATACAGCGCAGTCAACGCCGCGCACCGCTCCTTCAGCAGCGCCTGCAATTGCCGCACGGCCGGCGAGAACTGCTTGCGGTGCGGGCAGACGAGTTGCAGCGGCGTGCTTTCGCCCGGCTCGTGCGGCAGCAGCACGGTCAGGCGGCCGGCCTGCACGTCGCCGCAGACGTCGAGCCATGACTTGTAGGCGATGCCCTCGCCCTGCACCGCCCAGCGGCGGACCACGTCGGCGTCGTCGGTGTACAGGCTGCCCTTGACCTCGACCAGGCGTCGGCCCCGCGCGGTTTCGAACGGCCATTTGTCGTAGACGCGGCCGCTCAGGTGGTACAGCAGGCAGCGATGCGCGGCCAGTTCATCAAGCGATTGCGGGCGGCCATGCCGGGCCAGATAGGCCGGCGAGGCGATCAGCACGCGGCGGTTTTCCGGCGCCAGCGGCAAGGCGACATAGCTGGCCTCCTCGATGCGCCCGTAGCGGATCGCGACATCGATCGGATCGCGGAAGACGTCGGTCACATGGTCGGACAGATAGAGCCGCAGCGTCAGGTCGGGATGGGCGCGGCGGAATTCGGTGATCCAGGGCAGCAGCACATTGCGGCCGAGGTCGGACGGCGCCGTGACGCGCAGCAGCCCGCTGAGTGCGGCGCCATCGCCGCGCAGCCGGTCGCGGCCCTCGTTCAGCGTGGCCAGCACTTCCTGCGCGTAGGGCAGATAGCGCTCGCCCTCGGCGGTCAGGCGCAGGCTGCGCGTGGAACGGGCGAACAGCCGGATATCGAGATCGCGCTCCAGCCGCTTGACCGCGGCGCTGACCTGCCCCGGCAGCAGATCGGCCTCGCGCGCGGCGCTGGAAAAGCTGCCGAGGGCGGCGCTGCGCACGAACAGGGTCAGGTCTTCGAGGCGGATCATCTTCACTCCACGAGAGAAAGTGCTGGTGGATTTTACCGCTTATCGGATAGGCGGCGACGGCGCAAGATAGCGGCACCGACCAGGCAAACCCTCTCCTCAAGTCACGGAGCCCACATGAAAGCCATCGCCTACCTCCAGCACGGCCTGCCGATCGACGACCCGGCCGCGCTGATCGACATCGATCTGCCGACGCCCGAACCCGGTCCGCGCGACCTGCTGGTGCAGGTGCGCGCCATCGCAGTCAACCCGGTCGATACCAAGGTCCGGGCATCGTCCGCGGTCGCGGCCATGCGCGTGCTGGGCTGGGACGCGGTCGGCAAGGTCGTCCGCGTCGGCAGCGCGGTCACGCTGTTCGCGCCGGGCGACGACGTCTACTTCGCCGGCTCGATCACGCGTGCCGGCAGCAATGCGGAGTACTGCCTCGTCGACGAACGCATCGCCGCGCGCAAGCCGGCCTCGCTGTCGGACGCCGAAGCCGCGGCATTGCCGCTGACGACGATCACCGCGTGGGAACTGCTGTTCGACCGGCTGCGCGTTCCCGAGCATGGCGGCGCGGGCCAGCACCTGCTGATCGTCGGCGCCGGCGGCGGCGTCGGCTCGATCCTGACCCAGCTCGCGCGCCAGCTGACCGGCCTGACCGTGATCGGCACGGCGTCGCGTCCGGAGACACGCGACTGGGTGACGTCGCTCGGCGCCCATCACGTGATCGACCACACCAGGCCCTTGCGTGAAGAACTGGAGCGCATCGGCGTGCCGCAGGTCGAGCATGTGGCCAGCCTGACCCATACCGAACAACACTACCCGCAATTGATCGACGTGCTGGCGCCGCAGGGTCAGCTCGCGGTGATCGACGATCCCGCCACGCTCGACGTGATGCCGATGAAGCGCAAGTCGCTGTCGCTGCATTGGGAATTCATGTTTGCGCGGCCGATGTTCGAGACGCCGGACATGATCCGCCAGCACGAACTGCTGACCCGCGTCGCGCAGCTGATCGACGCCGGCACGATCCGCACCACGCTCGGCGAACACTTCGGCACGATCAACGCCGCCAACCTGCGCCGCGCCCATGCGCTGATCGAAAGCGGCCGCGCGCGCGGCAAGGTCGTGCTCGAAGGATTCTGAGCACCGGCGCCTCCTCATCCCGACAACAGACGCACACGACATACCCATATCAAGAGCATGCCCATGTCCCTCTCCGATCTCGCCCGCACCCGCTATACCACCAAGGCATTCGATCCTGCCGGCAAGGTATCCGACAGCGATCTGCAGGAGCTGATCACGCTGCTGCGCTACAGCCCCTCGTCCGTCAACTCGCAGCCGTGGCACTTCGTGGTCGCGGGCAGCACCGCGGCAAAGAGCCGCATCGCCAAGGCCGGCGCGCAAGGGCCTTACGCCTACAACGCGCCGAAGATCGAGAACGCGTCGCACGTGATCGTGCTGTGCGCGCGCACCGGCCTGCCGGACGCGCAGCTGGACGTCATCCTCGACCAGGAGGAGCGCGACGGCCGCTTCCAGACGCCTGAGGCGCGCGGGAACCAGCGCAAGACCCGGCAAGGCTTCGTCGATCTGCATCGCTATACGCAAAAGGACCTGCAGCACTGGATGGAGAAGCAGGTCTATCTGGCGCTCGGCACGCTGCTGCTGGGCGCCGCCACGCTGGGCATCGACGCGACGCCGATGGAAGGATTCGACGCAGGCGCGCTCGACGACGAACTGAACCTGCGCGAGGCCGGGTACACCAGCGTGGTGCTGGTCGGCCTTGGCTATCGCGCGGACAGCGACTTCAATGCGGCGCTGCCGAAGTCCCGTTTGCCGGCGGAGACCGTGGTTCGGTACCTGTAACGCCATGGGGTCATGCCGCCGACATGCCGCCAAAATGCCGTACGCGGCGACATGACGCCCCATTGCCGAGACGAGTGATCTTCGCTACGTCGGACATCGCCCGCTACCGGGTCGCGGCTGGGCTGCGTATGCTGCTGGATTCTCCAGCATCAAGAGGATCCGCCATGACCCCAGCCATGCCACGCCGCACCGCCTTGCGCGCCAAGGCCCCCCTGCTCGCGACCCTCGCGGCCGCCCTGCTCGCCGGATGCGCCGGCGCCGACATGCAGGGCCTGACGCAGGCCGGCGGCAGCCTGTTCACCGCCGCGACGCTGTCCGACGCCAATATCAAGACGCTGTCGGACCAGTCGTGCGCCGAGATGGACAAGAAGAACAAGATCGCCGCGCCGACGAGCACCTATGGGCAGCGCCTGACCAAGATCATGGCGGGCCTGCAGAACACCGGCCTGCCGCTCGACGCCAAGGTCTACGAGACCAAGGAAGTGAATGCCTGGGCGATGGCCAACGGCTGCGTGCGGATCTACAGCGGGCTGATGGACATGATGACCGATGACGAAGTACGCGGCGTGGTCGGGCACGAGATCGGCCACGTGGCGCTCGGCCATACCAAGGCGGCGATGCAGGTGGCCTACGCGACCGCTGCCGCGCGCGGCGTGCTGGGCGCCGCGGGCAGCGCGACGCTCAATGCGCTGTCGTCGTCGCAGTTGGGCGAGCTGGCCGAGACGCTGGTCAACTCGCAGTTCTCGCAGCGGCAGGAAACCGCGGCGGACGACTATTCCTTCGATCTGCTGACGAAGAACAAATCCAATCGGGAGGCCCTGGTGACCGCCTTCCGCAAGATGGCGGCGCTCGACGGCGGGCAATCGAGCATGCTGAGCACGCACCCCGGTTCGCTGCAGCGCGCCCAGCATATCGAGGAGCGGCTGCGCAGCGGGAAATGACGTTGGCGCGAGAACAGAGACGGCATGCGCCGTCTCTCTTTGCCGATGCCAGCACGCCATCGGCACGCCATCAGCGCGCCATCAACGCGCCTCGACGAAGGCCAACACGGCCTCGAGCATCCGCCGCAGTGTCGGCTGCAGCTTGCCCGCCAGCGCTTCGTCGTAGTCAAACGGATATTGCTCACTCATATAGGTGCATTGCGACAGCTCGAGCTGGATCGCATGCACGCCCTGCGCGGGCTGCCCGTACTGGCGGGTGATATAGCCGCCCTTGAAGCGTCCGTTCAGCACCGACGTATAGCCCTGCGCTTCGCCGGCGATCTTCGCGACCTGGTCGGCCAGCGCCGCATCGCAGCTGGCGCCGTTGGCGGTGCCCAGATTGAAGTCGGGCAGCTTGCCGTCGAAGAAGCGCGGCAGCACCGAGCGGATCGAATGCGCGTCCCACAGCGCGATCGTGCCGTGCTCCGCGCGCAGCCGCGCCAGTTCGCCGGCCAGCGCATCGTGATAGGGACGCCAGACCGCGTCACGGCGCGCGAAGATCTCGGTTTCGTCGGGACCCACGCCGTTCGCATACAGCGGCGTCTTGTCGAAGGTATCGACCGGACAGAGCCCGGTGGTGTCCTGGCCCGGATACAGGTTGGCGTTGTCGGGCGGGCGGTTCAGGTCGACCACATAGCGCGAGTGCGTCGCCATCAGGACCGACGCGCCGAGTTCACGCGCGAAGCCATAGAGCCGGTCCATGTGCCAGTCGGTATCCGGCACGGTGCGCGCCTCATCGGTCAGCCGGTCGGCGACCGACGGCGGCAGATAGGTGCCCACATGGGGCATCGAGATCAGCAGCGGGCGCGTGCCGCGCTGCAGCGTGAAGGCCGGGGTATCGGTGGAGAAGGAAGTCATATTGCTGCTACGAGTGGCATCGCCGCCGGCCGCGAGCCGGTGCGGCGTTGCCGGTGGCGAGATCAGGGTTCGTCTGGAATGCGGTCGGCGGCCGCGGCATAGTCGCCATCGACGGTCACCGTCATGGCGCCAGCAGGCTGGCACGCGCGCTGGCGAAGGCCGCGCCCGCTTCGGCCTGCAAGGCATGGACGCCGCGCTGCACGCGGCGGCGTCCCGCGCTGCGGACTTCCGCTAGTGTCTCATGTCCGTGATTGGCGAACACGTGGACGGCCAGCGCCTGCTCGCCGCGCAGGCCGGCCAGCGTCGGATGATTGCCGTCCAGCACGACGAAGTCCGCCTGCTGTCCGGCCGCCAGCCCGCCCACCGCACGTCCCGCCGCCCGCGCACCGCCGGCCGCCGCATCGAGATAGAGCCGATCGGCCACCTGCGGATGGCGGCTCGAAGCAAGCACGTTGCGCTTCTGCAGCGCGAGCCGCTGCCCGTATTCGAACAGCCGCAGCTCCTCGCGGACGCTGACGCTCGCATGGCTGTCCGAGCCGATGCCCCATGCGCCGCCCTGCTCCAGATAGGGCGCGGCATCGAACACGCCATCGCCGAGATTGGCTTCGGTGGTCGGACAGATGCCGGCCACCGCGCCGCTGTTCGCCAGGCGCCGACGCTCGTCCCAGTCCAGATGGGTCGCGTGCACCAGGCACCAGCGCGCGTCGACCGGCGCATGGTCCAGCAGCCAGTCCACCGGCCGCGTGCCGCACCACGCCAGGCATTCGTCGACCTCGCGTTGCTGCTCGGCGATATGGATGTGCACCGGCGCGGTCGGGTCCATCGCATGCAGCCCGGCCACCGCGGCACGCAGGCTGTCGGGCGGCACCGCGCGCAGCGAGTGTGGCGCGAGACCAAGCCGCGCCGCTCCCGTGCAAGCCGGTGCCAGCCGCTGCAACAGCGCCAGCATCGCGTCGGTCTCGTGCAGGAAGCGGCGTTGTTCGGCCAGCGGAGGCTTGGGGCCGAAGCCCGCGCTCTGGTACAGCACCGGCAGCAGCGTGATGCCGATGCCCGCGCGCTCCGCGGCGCGCAGCAGGCGCAGCGACATCTCGGCCGGATCGGCGTACGGCGTGCCGTCGGCCTGGTGATGGACATAGTGGAATTCGCAGACGCTGGTATAGCCGGCGCGCAGCATCTCGATATAGAGCTGCGTGGCGATCGCCTCCAGCGTCTCGGGCGCCAGCCGCAGCGCAAAGCGGTACATCAGCTCGCGCCAGCTCCAGAACGAATCGTCGGCGGCCGAGCGGAACTCGGTCAGGCCGGCGAAGCCGCGCTGGAAGGCGTGCGAATGCAGATTGGTCATGCCGGGCAGCACCGGCCCTGCGGCGCGCGGCGTGTCGGCGGCGGGCGCGGCGTTGGGCGTGACGGCGGTCAGCTTGCCGTCGGCGTCCCAGCTCAGCAGCACGTTGCTGGCCCAGCCATCGGGCAGCAGCGCCTCGGCGGCGAACAGCGTTCGATCGGGAACTGGACTCATCTCGACACTCCTGCGGGTCCGGCGAACACCCGCCCCTGGCGCACCACGGCGGCCAGCGGATTGCGGCCGAACCAGTAGGCCAGCTCGGCCGGCGAATCGACGCGCCACAGCGCAAAATCCGCGTCGCGTCCCGGTGCCAGCAGGCCATGCCGATCGCTGGCGCCGAGCGCGCGCGCGGCGTGCGTGGTGACGCCGGCGAGCACCTCGGGCACCGTCATGCGGAACAGCGTGCAGGCCATATTGAGCATCAGCAGCAGCGAGGTCACCGGTGACGTGCCGGGGTTATGGTCGGTCGACAGCGCGATCGGCACGCCGTACTGGCGCAGCAGCGCGATCGGCGGCAGATGCGTGTCGCGCAGGAAATAGTAGGCGCCGGGCAGCAGCACGGCGACGGTCCCCGCCTCGGCCATCGCCGCGACGCCAGCCTCGTCCAGATGTTCCAGATGGTCGGCCGACAAGGCGCGATAGCGGGCCGCCAGCGCGGCGCCGCCGAGATTGCTCAGCTGTTCGGCATGCAGCTTGACCGGCAGCCCATGCCGGTGCGCGGCGTCGAACACGCGCTCGGTCTGCGCCGGCGAGAAGCCGATGCCCTCGCAGAAGGCGTCGACCGCATCGACCAGTCCTTCCTGCGCCAGCGCCGGCAGCATCGTGTCGCAGACCAGCGCGATGTAGTCGTCGGCGCGATTGGCGTATTCGGGCGGCAGGGCATGCGCGCCGAGGAACGTCGTATGCACCGCCACGCCGAACGCCTGGCCGAGCCGCCGCGCGACGCGCAACTGCTTGCGCTCGGTGGCGAGGTCCAGTCCATAGCCCGACTTGATCTCGATCGCGGTGACGCCCTCGGCCAGCAGCGGCGCCAGCCGCGTCGCGGCCTGCGCGAACAGCGCATCTTCGCCGGCGGCGCGCGTGGCACGCACGGTCGAGACGATGCCGCCGCCCGCGCGGGCGATGTCCTCGTAGCTGGCGCCGGCGAGCCGCATCGCGAATTCGTCGGCGCGCTGGCCGCCATAGACCAGATGCGTGTGGCAATCGATCAGGCCGGGCGTGACCCATGTCCCGTTTGCGTCGTGATACGGCAGGCTGCGGTAGGCCTCGGGCAACTCGGCCTGCTTGCCGAGCCAAGCAATACGACCCTGCTCGACGACCAGCGCGGCATCGCGGATGGCGTTGGCAGGGTCGGCATCCGGCAGCAGATGGCAGCGATGCCAGACGCCGTCGGCCGACGGCGCACGCGATACGCCGGCATCGACAGCGAATTCTTCAGCGGACTGCGTCATGACTGGGTTTCCCTATCGGAGGATGGCTGCGTCGATTGCAGCCTGACGACGAGGCAGCGGGCGCCCTGATCTTCGGGCAGCCAGCGGAAGGCGCTGCCGGGTGGCAGCAACAAGCCGCTGCCCGCCGCCAGCACATCGGCGCCGGCGCTTCGCGCGTGGTCGCTTCGCCAGCGGCCGGCCAGCACATAGAGCACGACGGTCGTATCTGCCTGGACCTCGGCGCTGTCGATGGCCGCGCCGGTGCACTGCACACGCGCGCGGCAGCGGCCGCGCCGCGTCATCACATTGAAGTCGCGCGTCGGTCCGCCCAGCAGCGTGGCATCGACGGTCGCTTCGCCGGCAAAGGCGAACGGCTCGCCGACCGCCACCAGAGAATGATCGAAGCTGCCATCGCGCGCTTGCAGGCGCACGCCGGCGCCATCGAGCAGCACGATCTGGCGGTCGATGCCGGGGAACGCCGAGAACGGGCCATCGGCCGCGATATCGGCGATGCTCAGGCGCCAGTCGAACGCGTCGAGCCCGGCGGCGGGCGGCCACGCGGCGATCTCGCGCGTGGTACCGCCGCCGTTCTTCCACGGCATCGGCGTCAGCTCGGCCAGCGCAAAGCGCCGTGGCCGCCCCGGTTGCGGTGGTTGCGACGGCGTCGCGCTCATCCGCGGTTGACCATCGGCAGGTTCAGGTCCTTCTCGCGCGCGCAGTCGATCGCGATGTCGTAGCCCGCGTCGGCGTGGCGCATCACGCCGGTGGCGGGGTCGTTCCACAGCACGCGCTCGATGCGGCGGGCGGCGGCATCGGTGCCGTCGCAGACGATCACCACGCCGCTATGCTGCGAGAAGCCCATGCCGACGCCGCCGCCGTGGTGCAGGCTGACCCAGGTCGCACCGCCCGCGGTATTGAGCAGCGCGTTGAGCAGCGGCCAGTCGGAGACGGCATCCGAGCCGTCCTTCATCGCCTCGGTCTCGCGGTTGGGCGAGGCCACCGAGCCGCAGTCCAGATGGTCGCGGCCGATCACCACCGGCGCCTTCAGCTCGCCGGACTTGACCATCTCGTTGAAGGCCAGGCCCGCGCGATGGCGCTCGTCCAGGCCGACCCAGCAGATGCGCGCCGGCAGGCCCTGGAAGGCGATGCGCTCGCGCGCCATGTCGAGCCAGCGGTGCAGGTGCTTGTCCTCGGGGAACAGCTCCTTCATCTTGGCGTCGGTCTTGTAAATGTCCTCCGGATCGCCGGACAGCGCGACCCAGCGGAACGGGCCCTTGCCGCGGCAGAACAGCGGACGGATATAGGCCGGCACGAAGCCCGGGAAGTCGAAGGCGTTCTTGACGCCCTCGTCGAACGCAACCTGGCGGATGTTGTTGCCGTAGTCCAGCGTCGGCACGCCCATCTGCTGGAAGGCGAGCATCGCCTTGACGTGCTCGACGATCGACGGCCGCGCCGCGGCTTCCACCGCCTTCGGATCGGCCTTGCGCGCGGCTTCCCATTGCTCGACGGTCCAGCCGGCCGGCAGATAGCCGTTGACGAGGTCGTGCGCCGAGGTCTGGTCGGTGACGATATCGGGCCGCATGCCGCCGGCCTGCGCGCGCTTGACCAGCTCGGGCACGATCTCGGCGGCATTGCCGAGCAGGCCCACCGAGATCGCCTGCTTGCTGGCGGTGGCCTCGGCGATCATCGCCAGCGCCTCGTCCAGCGTGGTGGCCTTCTTGTCCAGATAGCGCGTCCGGATGCGGAAATCGATGCGCGACTCCTGGCATTCGATCGCCAGCACGCAGGCGCCGGCCAGCACGCCGGCCAGCGGCTGCGCGCCGCCCATGCCGCCCAGGCCCGCGGTCAGAATCCACTTGCCGGACAGGTCGCCGCCGTAGTGCTGGCGTCCCGCTTCGACAAAGGTCTCATAGGTGCCCTGCACGATGCCTTGCGTGCCGATGTAGATCCACGAGCCGGCGGTCATCTGGCCGTACATCATCAGGCCGGCGCGATCGAGCTCGTTGAACTTGTCCCAATTGGCCCAGTGCGGCACCAGGTTCGAGTTGGCGATCAGCACGCGCGGTGCATCGGCATGCGTGCGGAACACGCCGACCGGCTTGCCGGACTGCACCAGCAGCGATTCGTCCTCGCCCAGGCGGCGCAGGCTGTCGAGGATCGCGTCGAAGCATTCCCAGTTGCGCGCGGCCTTGCCGATGCCGCCGTAGACGACCAGGTCCTGCGGCCGCTCGGCGACGTCCGGGTCCAGGTTGTTCTGGATCATGCGATAGGCGGCTTCGATCAGCCAGTTCTTGCAGTGCAGCTCGGTGCCGCGCGGCGCGCGGATTTCGCGCTGGCCGCGTGCGAGGAATTGCTGTTCGTTGGCGTTCATGTTCGGTTCTCCTGCTTTGCTGGTGTCTCGTTCGGTGGTGTTTCGGTCGGTGGTGTCGGGCGGCCTCGGTTTGCGGGCGCCTGCGTCAGCCCGCTTCGCCCTGCGCCGGCAGCACGGCACGCACCGCCTGCGGCCAGCCCGCGCCGGCGTCGCCCTGCAGCACCCATTGCTTCATCGCCTCGATATCGGGCGCCAGATAGCGGTCGACCTCGACGAAATCGACGCGCTCGCGGATGCGGGCCAGTTCGGTCTCGATCAGCGGCGAGGACTTCAGCGGCCGATGGAATTCGATGCCCTGCGCGGCGGCCATCGCCTCGATGCCGACCACGACGGCGGTGTTCTCCGCCATGTCGCCGAGCCGGCGCGCGCCGTAGGTGGCCATCGACACGTGATCCTCCTGATTGGCCGAGGTCGGCAGGCTGTCGACGCTGGACGGATGGGCCAGCGACTTGTTCTCGGAAGCCAGCGCGGCGGCGGTGACCTGCGCGATCATGAAGCCCGAATGCAGGCCGCCGTCGCGCACCAGGAACGGCGGCAGGCCCGACAGGCCGGTGTCGAGCAGCAGCGCCAGGCGCCGCTCGGAGATGGCACCGATCTCGGCCAGCGCCAGCGCGATGATGTCGGCGGCGAACGCCACCGGCTCGGCGTGGAAGTTGCCGCCGGACACCACGTCGCCCTGTTCCGAAAACACCAGCGGGTTGTCCGACGCGGCATTGGCCTCGATCTGCAGCACGCGCGCCGCGTGGCGCAGATTGTCCAGGCAGGCGCCCATCACCTGCGGCTGGCAGCGGATCGAATACGGGTCCTGCACGCGGCCGCACTCGCGATGCGAGTCGACGATCTCGCTGCCCGCCAGCAGCTCGCGCACCGCGCCGGCGACCGCGATCTGGCCGGCCTGGCCGCGCGCGGCGTGGATGCGAGCGTCGAACGGCTTGACCGAGCCCTTGATCGCCTCGAGCGACAGCGCGCCCGCCACCAGGCCGGCCGCGAACGCGTCTTCGGCGGCGAACAGGCCTGCCAGTGCCAGTGCCGTCGATACCTGGGTGCCGTTCAGCAGCGCCAGGCCCTCCTTGGGTCCGAGCTCGAACGGCTTCAGGCCGGCATGCGCCAGCGCCTCGACCGCCGGCAGGCGGCGGCCGTCGACGATCGCCTCGCCGACGCCGATCAGCGTGCACGACAGATGCGCCAGCGGGGCCAGGTCGCCCGACGCGCCCACCGAGCCCTTGGCCGGAATGCACGGCGTGACGCCGTGGTTGGCCAGCGCCAGCAGCGCCTCGATCAGTTTCGGACGCACGCCCGAATGGCCGCGCGCCAGGCTGACCGCCTTGGTCGCCAGGATCAGGCGCACCGTATCGGCGGGCAGATCGCGGCCGGTACCGACGCTGTGCGACAGCACCAGGTTGCGCTGCAGCTCGGCCAGCTTGTCGTGCGGGATGCGCGTGTTCGCCAGCTTGCCGAAGCCGGTGTTGATGCCGTAGACGACCGCGTCGGTGTCGACGATCTGCTGCACGGTGGCCTGGGCGGCGCGCACGTCGGCCCAGGCGGAATCCGCCATCGCGAGCCGGACCTCGCCGCGGTAGATGCGGCGCAGTTCGGCGAGGGAGACCTCGCCGGGATGCAGGGTCAGCGTGGACTGCGCCTGGGTCGATTGGGAAGCGGAATGTGGCGTTGTCATTGTATGGTCCTGTCTATACAGCTTGGTACGGCTTGAATCAGATTAGGTCGAATCGAGATCGAAGTCAGGTTCGGCAGCGTACGGTGGAAAGCGCCACCCGGCCGCAAGGCCGGGCGCTAGCCGAACGCCGGATTGCCATCGGCACGGAAACGGCTGCCGAGCCGATAGCGATTGCCCGGATGCAGGCAGCGCACGAAGGTCACCGGCGTGCCGGCGGTCCAGGTGCGCCGCGTCAGCAGCAGGCAGGGTTGGGTCACCGGCATCTCCAGCTGGTTGGCCTGCTCCGGTGTCGCCGCGACCGCGTCGACCACGTGCTCGACCTGGTCGTACGGCACATGCCGCAGCAGATATTCACCCGGCTTGACGCCGCTGAAGTCCTGGTTGATGAAATCGGGCGCCACGCGCGGATTAACGTAGCGGTCCTCCAGCTGCACCGGCACGCCGTCCTCGCGGTGCACGCACACCGAATGGAAGACCGACTCGCCGGTGCGCAGGTCCAGCGCCGCCGCGACCTCGATCGAGGCCGAGGCGCGCTCGACCAGGATCACGTCGCAGGCATAGTCGTGCCCGCGCATGCGGATCTCGTCCTGCAGGTTGACGACCGACAGCAGCGTCGACTGCGGCTTGTGTTCGGCGACGAAGGTGCCGACCCCCGCCACGCGCACCACCCTGCCCTGCTCGGCGAGCTCGCGCAGCGCGCGGTTGACCGTCATCCGCGACACGGCGAAGCGGTTGACCAGCTCCTGCTCCGACGGCACACGATCGCCCGGCTGCCAGGCGCCGCTCTGGATCTGGCGCGCGATGTACTCCTTGACCTGCTGGTACAGCGCGGTCGGCGTGGCATCGGGCGACGGGCGGTGGCCGTTGGCGTCGGGGCGGGTGGCGGGGCGGCGGGTGCCGGCTTCTACGGTCATGGTCAGTGGTTGCGTGGGTCGACGCGCGCGTCGGCGGGCGTGTCGGTGGGCGTGTCGGTGCGCGGGCGGGTGGACATCATGGGCCGGCTCAATGCTCGGCCGAGGCCATCGCCTCGGCACGGATCTCTTCGGTCAGCCGCGCCTTCAACGCCGAGAATTCCGGCGAGGTCTTGATCGTGTAGTGCCGCGGATGGGCGAAGTCGACCGCGATCTCGGTCTTGATCCGTCCGGGCCGCGCAGAGAATACCGCAACCCGGTTGGCCATGAAGATCGCCTCGTCGATATCGTGCGTGACAAACAACACCGTCTTGCGCGCACTTTCCCAGATGCCGAGCAGCAGCTCCTGCATCAGCACGCGGGTCTGGTTGTCGAGCGCGCCAAATGGTTCGTCGAGCAGCAGGATCTTCGGATCGTTGGCGAGCGCCCGCGCAATCGCGGTGCGCTGCTGCATGCCGCCCGACAGCTGCTTCGGATAGTGATGCTCGAAGCCGCGCAGGCCCACGCGGGCGATGAAGAAATCGCTGCGCTCGCGCTGCTCCGCCACGCTCATGCCGCGCTCGCGCAGGCCGAAGCGGACGTTCTGCTCGATCGTCAGCCACGGGAACAGCGTATAGGACTGGAACACCATGCCGCGGTCGGCGCCGGGTCCGGTGACCGGCTCGCCGTCGAGCAGCACGCGGCCCGAGGTCGGCGAGTCCAGGCCGGCGACGATGCGCAGCAACGTCGATTTGCCGCAACCCGAAGGCCCGAGGATGGTGACGAAGTCGTTCTCGCGGACCTCGAAGTCCACCGGCAGCAAGGCCTGGGTCTGGCCGCCGCGCGGATTGACGAAGGTGCGCGACACCTGCTGGATCGACAGCGCGCTCATTGAATGGTGCTCCACGGAAACAGCCGCTGGTTGGCGAGCTTGAACAGCAGGTCGGAGACGAGGCCGATGCAGCCGATCACGATGATGCCGAAGATGATCTGCCCGGTATTGAGCAGCGCCTGGCTGTCGGTGATCATGTGGCCGATGCCGGACGACGAGCCGATCAGCTCGGCGACGATCACATAGGTCCAGGCCCAGCCGAGCACCAGCCGCAGGATTTCGGCGATGCCGGGCGCGGCGCCGGGAATCAGCACGCGCTTGACGATGCCGGCGCTGTTGGCGCCGAGCGTATAGGCCGCCTCGACCAGGTCGCGGCGCGCGCCGCCCACCGTGACGGCCACCATCAGCACGATCTGGAAGAACGAGCCGATGAAGATCACCAGCAGCTTCTGCGTCTCGCCGATACCGGCCCACAGGATCAGCAGCGGAATGAAGGCCGAGGCCGGCAGGTAGCGGCAGAACGAGACGAAGGGCTCGAAGAAGGCTTCGGCCGCCTTGTAGGCGCCCATCAGGATGCCCAGCGGCACCGCCAGCACGGCGGCCAGCACGAAGCCGCCCAGCACGCGCCAGACGGTCATGCCGATGTCGCCGAGAAAGCCATACTCGGTAAACAGCAGCCACGCCTCGCGCGCCATCGTCATCGGATCGGCGAGGAAGGTCGGCGGCACCAGGCCGCCCAGCGTCACCGCGCCCCAGACGGCGAAGAACAGCACGAAGAAGCCCAGGCCCAGCACCCAGCGGGTGCGCGGCGAGACCGGGGTCAGCGGCGTCAGCCACGGATGGGTCCGGCGCGCACGCGGCGCGGCCGGCATCGTCCTGGCGGGCGCCGGGCTGTCGGGCGCGACCGCCCGCAGCGAATCGGCGTGCAACGGTTGTGTCATCGCGGCTCCCGGCGCTTAGCGGATGAACCGCGGGTCATACAGGGCGGTCACGTCCGGCACCTTGCGGATCACGCCGACGTCGAGCAGCACCGCGGCGGCTTCCTTGCTGAACTCGGCCAGCTCGCCGGCGAAGAACTTGCGATTGGCCTCGCGGTCCTGCCAGCGCAGATACGAGGCGGACTTGGCGAACTGCTCGGCGGTCTGCTTGACCGCGGCGCCCATGATCTCGTTGGACTTGGCCGGGTCCTTGCGAATCATCTCCAATGCTTCGAAGTAGCCGTCGACCAGCGCCTGCGCGGCCTTCGGGTTGTCCTTCAACCATTTCGGGGTGCAGCCGAGCGTGTCCATCACCATCGGATAGTCGAGCGTGGTCGCGAGGATCTTGCCCTTCTCCGGGTTCTGACGCACCGTCGACAGGTACGGCTCGTAGGTCATCGCCGCATCGTTCTGGCCCGAGACGAAGGCCTGCGCGGCCGCCTGCGGCGACAGCGTGGTGGTCTTGACGTCCTTGATGGTCATGCCGTTCTTCTTCAGCATCCACGCCAGCCCGAAATACGGCGCGGTGCCCGGCGCATCGACGCCGATGGTCTTGCCCTTCAGGTCGGCGAAGGACTTGACGTCGCTGCGCACCGCCAATCCGTCGGCGCCGTAGGACTTGTCGAGCTGCACGATCTGCGTGATCGGCACGCCGTTGGCGTTCCACGCCACATGCGTTTCCACCGTGGTCGCCGCGCACTGGATCGCGCCCGAGGCCAGCGCCAGATGGCGGTCCTTCTGCGGAATCATCTTGATGTCGACCTCGACGCCGTGCTTCTCGAAGATGCCGGCCTTGGCGGCCAGCGTCAGCGGCGCGAAGCCGGTCCAGCCGCTCATGCCCAGCGCCACCTTGGTGGTCTGGGCCTGCGCCGCGCCGGCCCCGGCGGCGAGCGCCAGCGTGGCCAGCCAACCGAGCGCACGGCCGGCGCCCCCTTGATTCCCCAACTTCCGCTTCTGCATCTGCACTGTCTGGCTCCTTTGGTGTCGCGAACGGCGCCGCCGGCTGGCGGGCCCGCCCGGGTCGTGCCGGCGTCCTCGGTCGGGGCGCCGGTCGGTTTCCGGGCAATGTAGCAATCCTGTATATACAAGTCAAGGAGACGAAAGATCCCGTCTTCGCCCCTCCGGAAAGACGCCGCCAATGACCGTGCCGAATTCCGGACGCTCCTCGCAAACCCTGATAGGGAAAGCGATAACGGGCAGGCGGATGGAGCGGCGGCATCGGCGGAGGCCTTGGCAACGGTTGTTTCGCACCATCGTGGTGACGTTCCGGCACGGCCTGCGGGCATCGTGCCCCAATATGCTGTATAGACAGGCTAGCGAAGCGGAATGACGCAATCGCCATGCCATCGCGGCGGCGCGATGGCTTCAAAGGGCTCCAGGCACCCGGAGCGGATCAGGTTTCGAAGAAGTGGTGAACCGTCGGATAGCGCAGCCGCAGCCGCAGCTCGCGCTTGAGCCGCGCGTTGTCGAGCCGGCGCGATTCGCTCATGAAGCTCAGCAGCGCCGGCTCCACGGCCTCGCGGATCTGCTGGCGCGACAGCCGGGGCGGCCGCGGCAGCCCGCGGCGGTCGGCCACCAGATCGAAATAGTCGGCCATCCGCAGTTCGCTGTCGTCGCTGGCATGGACGACGCGCTGCGGCCTGCCGCGCAGCAGCGCGGCGATCATCGCGCGCGCCAGGTCGTCGGCGTGGATGTGGTTGGTGTAGACGTCGTCCTCGGGCACCAGCGCCGGCGTGCCCTTGAGCAGGCGCGCCACTGGCAGGCGGTCCGCGGCGTAGATGCCGGGAATCCGCACGATGCCGGCGCGCCATCCACTGGCACGGCCGAAGGCCCGCACCGCCCGCTCGGCAGCGACGCGGCGGCGTGCCCGCGCGGTCTGCGGCCGTACCGGCTGCGCCTCGCCGATGCGCGCGCCGCCGCGGTCGCCGTAGACGCCGCTGGTGCTGGCATAGACCAGCGCCGGTGCGCGGCCGGTG
>MTEU01003061.1_pt2 | contig 44677 bp, 40 predicted proteins | sample 1042701 | NCBI WGS metagenome assembly MTEU01 (sample SAMN06185813, study PRJNA358809) | soil metagenome | isolation source: naturally attenuated soil | place: India | collected 2015-05-23
GTCGACTTCCGGTGTGATGCCATGGCCCAGGTTGAACACATGGCCTGTGCCATGGCCATAGCTGGCCAGGATGCGCGCCACTTCCTTGCGGATGGCCTCGGGCTTGGCGTACAGAACGGTCGGGTCCATGTTGCCCTGCAGCGCAACCTTGTCACCCACGCGGCGGCGGGCGTCGCCGATTTCGCAGGTCCAGTCCAGGCCCAGCGCATCGGCACCGGCTTCGGCGATGCTTTCCAGCCACAGGCCGCCGTTCTTGGTGAACAGGATCACCGGCACCTTGCGCCCCTCGTGCTCGCGGATCAGGCCGCTGACGATCTTGCGCATGTAGGCCAGGGAGAATTCCTGGTAAGCCGCCGCCGACAGGTTGCCGCCCCAGGTGTCAAAAATCTGCACGGCCTGGGCACCAGCGAGGATCTGGCCGTTGAGGTAGCTGGTGACCGACTGGGCCAGCTTGTCCAGCAGCAGGTGCAGAGCCTGCGGGTTGTCGTAGGCCATGGCCTTTGTCTTGCGGAAGTCCTTCGACGAGCCGCCTTCGACCATGTAGGTAGCCAGGGTCCACGGGCTGCCGGAGAAGCCGATCAGCGGCACGCGGCCGTTCAGCTCGCGGCGGATGGTGCTGACCGCGTCCATCACGTAGCCGAGGTCTTTCTGCGGGTCGGGGATCGGCAGCGCTTCGATGTCGGCCGGGGTGCTGATGACCTTCTTGAAACGCGGACCTTCGCCGCTTTCGAAGTACAGGCCCAGGCCCATGGCATCGGGGATGGTGAGGATGTCCGAGAACAGGATCGCCGCGTCCAGCGGGTAGCGGTCCAACGGCTGCAAGGTGACCTCGCAGGCGAACTGCGGGTTCATGCACAGGCTCATGAAGTCACCGGCCTTGGCGCGGCTGGCGCGGTACTCCGGCAGGTAGCGGCCGGCCTGGCGCATCATCCACACCGGGGTGACGTCTACGGGTTGCTTGAGCAGTGCACGCAGGAAACGATCGTTCTTCAGGGCAGTCATGTCGGCATCCGGAAAAATAGTGCGGGCATTTTCTCAGACGCACAAAGAAAAGGCACGGCCGTTTGCCGTGCCTTTTCTCTATAGGTATGTCCTGGATCAATAGATTTTGTATACAAAATCCTAATGATGGAAGGTGCCAATGGCCCTGTCGCCTACAAACCAGCTCCCACAGGGTGAGCCGCAGCCCTTGTGGAAGCCGGCTTGCCGGCGATCAGCCAAGTACAGGCAGCATCAGACTTCCAGGTAGTCCAGGATACCTTCGGCAGCAGTGCGCCCTTCGAAGATAGCCGTCACCACCAGGTCCGACCCACGCACCATGTCGCCACCGGCAAACACTTTCGGGTTGCTGGTCTGGTGCTTGAACTTGCCTTTCTCCGGTGCCACCACGCGGCCCTGGCTGTCCAGCTGGATGCCATGCTGCTCGAACCACGGCGCCGGGCTTGGGCGGAAGCCGAAAGCGATGACCACGGCATCAGCCGGCAGGATCTCTTCGGACCCTGGGATCGGCTCCGGGCTGCGGCGCCCACGGGCATCCGGCTCGCCGAGACGGGTCTCGACCACCTTCACGCCTTCGACCTTATCCTCGCCGACGATGGCGATAGGCTGGCGGTTGTAGAGGAACTTCACGCCCTCTTCCTTGGCGTTCTTCACCTCACGACGCGAACCCGGCATGTTGGCCTCGTCACGGCGATAGGCGCAGGTCACCGACTTGGCGCCCTGGCGGATCGAGGTGCGGTTGCAGTCCATCGCGGTGTCACCACCACCCAGCACCACTACCTTCTTGCCCTGCATGTCGACGAAGTCTTCCGGCGACTTCTCGAAGCCCAGGTTGCGGTTGACGTTGGCGATCAGGAAGTCCAGCGCGTCATGCACGCCCGGCAGGTCCTCGCCCGGGAAGCCGCCCTTCATGTAGGTGTAGGTACCCATGCCCATGAACACCGCGTCGTACTCGGCGAGCAGTTGCTCCATGGTCACGTCCTTGCCCACCTCGGTGTTCAGGCGGAACTCGATGCCCATGCCGGTGAACACTTCTCGGCGGTTGCTGAGCACGGTCTTTTCCAGCTTGAACTCGGGAATGCCGAAGGTCAGCAGGCCGCCGATTTCCGGGTTGCGGTCGAACACCACCGGGGTAACGCCGGCACGTACCAGCACGTCGGCACAGCCCAGGCCGGCCGGGCCGGCACCGATGATGGCGACGCGCTTGCCGGTTGGCTTGACCTTGGACATGTCCGGGCGCCAGCCCATGGCGAAGGCGGTATCGGTGATGTACTTCTCCACCGAGCCGATGGTCACCGCGCCGAAGCCGTCGTTCAGGGTGCAGGCACCCTCGCACAGGCGGTCCTGCGGGCATACGCGGCCACACACTTCCGGCAGGGTGTTGGTCTGGTGCGACAGCTCCGCCGCAGCCAGGATGTTGCCTTCGGAGACCAGCTTCAACCAGTTGGGGATGAAGTTGTGTACCGGGCACTTCCATTCGCAATACGGGTTACCGCAGCCCAGGCAGCGGTGCGCCTGCTCCACGGACTGCTGCGGCTTGAAGGGCTCGTAGATTTCCACGAACTCCTTCTTGCGCTGGCGCAGCAGCTTTTTCTTCGGGTCCTTGCGGCCCACTTCGATGAACTGGAAGTCGTTGTTCAGACGTTCAGCCATTTTTCAAAACCTCTTTACCGCAGTTGCCAGCCTCAGGCTGCAAGCTGCAAGACGATCACTTGAGCACGACAGGCCCCGCGTACGGGGCCGTCACTTGCAGCTGTTGTTACTGCGGGTTGGCACGGGTGCTGGACAGCAGTTGCTTCAGGTTGGCTGCTTTCGGCTTGACCAGCCAGAAGCGCCGCACGTAGTCGTCCAGGTTCTCCGAGAGCTCACGCCCCCACTCGCTGCCGGTCTCTTCCACGTACTCGGCAAGGACCCGAGCCAGGTGGCTGCGGTAGGCCTCCATCGCTTCACCACTGATACGCTGGATTTCCACCAGCTCATGGTTGAGCTTGTCGACGAAGGTATTGTCCATGTCGAGCACGTAGGCGAAGCCGCCAGTCATGCCAGAACCGAAGTTGTAACCGGTCTTGCCCAACACGCAGACAAAGCCGCCGGTCATGTATTCACAGCAGTGATCGCCAGTGCCCTCGACAACAGCGTGGGCGCCGGAGTTACGTACAGCAAAGCGCTCGCCAGCAGTACCGGCGGCGAACAGCTTGCCGCCAGTGGCGCCGTACAGGCAGGTATTGCCGACGATGGCGCTGTGCTGGGTTTCGAACGGGCTGCCGGCTGGCGGCACGATAGTGACCTTGCCACCGGTCATGCCCTTGCCGACGTAGTCGTTGGCATCGCCTTCCAGGTGCAGGTTCAGGCCACCGGCGTTCCACACGCCGAAGCTCTGGCCCGCAGTACCCTTGAAGCGGAAGGTGATCGGCGCCGCGGCCATGCCCTGGTTGCCGTGCAGACGGGCGATTTCGCCCGACACGCGCGCACCGATGGAGCGGTCGCAGTTGCAGATGTCGAGGCTGAACTCGCCACCAGCCTGGTCGCGGATGGCCGGCATGGCCATTTCCACCATCTTCTCGGCCAGCTCGCCCTGGTCGAACGGCGGGTTCTTTTCTACTTCGCAGAACTGAGGCTTGTCAGCCGGGATGTGCGAGCTGCCCAGCAGCGGCGTCAGGTCCAGGTACTGCTGGCGCTCGGTGTCGCCTGGCAGTACATCGAGCAGGTCGGTACGGCCGATCAGCTCGCCGAGGCTGCGCACACCCAGCTTGGCCAGCCACTCACGGGTTTCTTCCGCGACGAAGGTGAAGAAGTTGATCACCATGTCGACGGTGCCGATGTAGTGGTCCTTGCGCAGCTTGTCGTTCTGGGTGGCTACGCCGGTAGCGCAGTTGTTCAGGTGGCAGATGCGCAGGTACTTGCAGCCCAGGGCGATCATCGGCGCGGTACCGAAACCGAAGCTTTCGGCGCCGAGAATGGCTGCCTTGATCACGTCCAGGCCGGTCTTCAGGCCACCGTCGGTCTGTACCCGTACCTTGCCGCGCAGGTCGTTGCCGCGCAGGGTCTGGTGGGTTTCGGCCAGGCCCAGCTCCCATGGGGCGCCGGCGTACTTGATCGAGGTCAGCGGCGAAGCACCGGTACCACCGTCGTAGCCGGAGATGGTGATCAGGTCGGCATAGGCCTTGGCCACACCGGCGGCGATGGTGCCGACGCCAGCTTCTGCCACCAGCTTGACCGAAACCAGGGCTTGCGGGTTGACCTGCTTGAGGTCGTAGATCAGCTGGGCAAGGTCTTCGATCGAGTAGATGTCGTGGTGCGGCGGTGGCGAGATCAGGGTCACGCCCGGTACCGCGTAACGCAGCTTGGCGATAAGGCCGTTGACCTTGCCGCCTGGCAGCTGGCCGCCTTCACCGGGCTTGGCGCCCTGGGCAACCTTGATCTGCAGCACTTCGGCGTTGACCAGGTACTCCGGGGTCACGCCAAAGCGGCCGGTGGCCACCTGCTTGATCTTCGAGCTCTTGATGGTGCCGTAGCGCGACGGGTCTTCACCGCCCTCGCCAGAGTTGGAACGCGCGCCCAGGCGGTTCATCGCCTCGGCCAGCGCTTCGTGGGCCTCTGGCGACAGTGCACCCAGCGAGATACCGGCGGAATCGAAGCGCTTGAGGATCGCCTCCAGCGGCTCGATCTGCTCCAGCGGCAGCGGCTGTTCGGCCACCTTCACCTTCAGCAGGTCGCGGATCATCGACACCGGGCGCTGGTCGACCAGCGTGGTGTATTCCTTGAACTTGGCGTAGTCGCCCTGCTGCACGGCGGCCTGCAGGGTGTTGACCACATCCGGATTGTAGGCGTGGTATTCGCCACCGTGAACGAACTTCAGCAGGCCACCTTGCTGGATCGGCTTGCGCGCGCTCCAGGCTTCGGCTGCCAGCAGCTTCTGGTCGCTTTCCAGGTCTGCGAAACGCGCACCCTTGATGCGGCTGGAAACGCCCTTGAAGCTCAGGCCGACCACTTCCTCGGACAGGCCGATGGCTTCGAACAGCTGCGCACCACGGTAGGAGGCGATGGTGGATATACCCATCTTCGACAGGATCTTCAGCAGGCCCTTGGAGATGCCCTTGCGGTAGTACTTGAAGACTTCGTCCAGGTCGCCCAGCACTTCGCCGGTACGGATCAGGTCGGCCAGCACTTCATAGGCCAGGTACGGGTAAACGGCCGAGGCACCGAAGCCCAGCAGCACGGCGAAGTGGTGCGGGTCACGGGCGGTGGCGGTTTCCACCAGGATGTTGCTGTCGCAACGCAGACCCTGTTCGGTCAGGCGGTGGTGCACCGCACCAACGGCGAGCGAGGCGTGCACCGGCAACTTGCCCGGGGCGATGTAGCGGTCGCTTAGCACCAGCTGGGTCTTGCCAGCGCGCACGGCTTCTTCAGCCTGGTCGGCGATATTGCGAATGGCCGCTTCCAGGCCGACGCTCTCTTCATAGTTGAGGTCGATCAGCTGGCGATCGAAACCTTCGCGCTCCAGGTTCATCAGCGAACGCCACTTGGCGGGCGAGATGACCGGCGAGCTGAGGATTACCCGCGAAGCGTGCTCCGGGGACTCCTGGAAGATGTTGCGCTCGGCACCCAGGCAGATTTCCAGGGACATGACGATCGCTTCGCGCAGCGGGTCGATCGGTGGGTTCGTCACCTGGGCGAACTGCTGGCGGAAGAAGTCGTACGGTGAACGCACGCGCTGCGACAGCACGGCCATCGGCGTGTCGTCCCCCATCGAACCGACCGCTTCCTGGCCCTGCTCGCCGAGCGGGCGCAGCACCTGGTCACGCTCTTCGAAGGTGACCTGGAACATCTTCATGTATTGCTTGAGCTGGTCAGCGTCGTAGCTGGCCACGCCCTGATCGTCGGTCAGCGTCGCCTGGATGCGCGTGGCGTGCTGACGCAGCCAGCGCTTGTAGGGGTGGCGCGACTTCAGGCGGTTGTCGATGGCGTCGGTGTCGAGGATCTGGCCGGTTTCGGTGTCCACGGCGAAAATCTGGCCCGGGCCGACACGGCCCTTGGCAATGACATCCTCGGGCTTGTAGTCCCATACGCCGATTTCCGACGCCAGGGTGATGTAGCCGTTCTTGGTGGTCACCCAGCGCGCCGGGCGCAGGCCGTTACGGTCGAGCAGACACACCGCATGGCGGCCTTCGGTCATTACGATACCGGCCGGGCCATCCCATGGCTCCATGTGCATGGAGTTGTATTCGTAGAAGGCGCGCAGGTCGGCGTCCATGGTCTCGACGTTCTGCCAGGCTGGCGGTACCAGCATGCGCACGCCACGGAACAGGTCGATACCGCCAGTTACCATCAGCTCCAGCATGTTGTCCATGCTCGAGGAGTCGGAACCGACGCGGTTGACCAGCGGGCCGAGCTCTTCAAGATCGGGGATCAGGTCGTTGGCGAACTTGGTGCGACGGGCCATGGCCCAGTTGCGGTTGCCGGTGATGGTGTTGATCTCGCCGTTGTGGGCGAGGAAGCGGAACGGCTGCGCCAGCGGCCATTTCGGCAGGGTGTTGGTGGAGAAGCGCTGGTGGAACACGCAGATCGCGGTTTGCAGGCGCTCGTCACCCAGGTCTGGGTAGAAGGCCGCCAGATCGCGCGGCATCATCAGGCCTTTGTAGATGATGGTCTTGTGCGAGAAGCTGCAGATGTAATGATCGGCGTCGTGGGCGTTGGCCACAGAGGAACGGCGACGGGCACTGAACAGCTTGATGGCGAATTCCTGGTCGCTCAGGCCTTCACCGCCGATGAACACCTGCTCGATCTGTGGCAGACGCTCAAGGGCCAGGCGGCCGAGCACGCTGGTATCGATCGGCACCTTGCGCCAGCCGACCAGCTTCAGGCCAGCAGCGAGGATCTCGCGGTCCATGTTCGCGCGAGCGGCTTCGGCTTTGACCGGGTCCTGGTTGAAGAACACCATGCCGACGGCGTACTGCTTGGGCAGCTCGACGGCGAAATGCTCCTGGGCCACGGCACGCAGGAATTGATCGGGCTTCTGCATGAGCAGACCGCAACCGTCACCGGTCTTGCCGTCGGCGTTGATGCCGCCGCGGTGGGTCATGCAGGTCAGTGCCTGCATGGCGGTTTGCAGAAGGTGGTGGCTCGGTTCGCCCGTCATATGGGCGATCAGGCCAAAACCACAGTTGTCCTTGAATTCTTCGGGATGGTACAGACCTGTTTTCATAGACACATTCTCACCAGGTTCACCTCTCAACGGAGGTAAATCTCTTTTTTAACAACCACTTACCATCCACGCCGATCAAACGCCAGCTTTTTTGCGGTGGCCATGGAAAACCATTGTTGCACAGCGACAGCGATGCTCACAAATTTTCATGTCTCACCATTGAAAATTTATGTCGCAATTTTGAATGTTTTTGCGCCATGCGCCGTGATAGCGGCTTGGCTCGAGTCTGAAGCGTTTCAGCCATGACTGCAAGTAAGGCTTGTGGCCGGCAGTCTGGGACAGAAAAGCCTGCCGCGTGACAACGCAGCAGGCTAGTCGAAAGTCAGTAATCGCTCAGCAACTGGGCGGCGGGGTGGTGCCGCCCGGAAGGTATCAGCGGGCCGAGGCCAGCTCTTGTTGGACGCTGGCGACAGTACGTGGCCAAGGTTTACCAGCCTGGACCTTCGCTGGCAAGTTCTTGATTGCCGCAACCGCTGCGTCGCGGCTGGCAAAGTTGCCGTAAGTGACTACGTACAGCGGCTTGCCCTGCAGGTTTTTCTTGAAGTAGCGATAGTCGCCACCCTGCGCCTTGACGAACGCCTGGGCCGAAGCCTCGGAGCTGGTACCCAGGATCTGCACCACGTAATTGCCCGGTTTCTGCCCGGCGTACCAACCGCTGTTGCCGCTGCCACCGGCCACCGGCTTCTCGACAGGCTTGGCGGCCGGCTTGGCCACGGCGACCTGGGTCGGTGCTGGTGCCGGCTTGGCAGGCGCAACCGGCTTGGCAGGCTGGGTTGCGACAGGTTTTTGCGCTGGCGCAACCGGCTGTGGTTGCGGCTGCGCTGGCGCTGCGGCCACGGACTGGGCAGGTACCGGTGCCGGGCCTGCCGGCACACCTTGCGGCGGTGCGATGGTGGTCACGGTTGGTGGCGGGTTGCCTGGCTGCAGGGCGGTATCACCGGCCGGGCTGCCTTCCTCACCTTCGCCCATGCCTGCGGCCTGGGCCAGCGGCTCGCGCATCACCGGCTGCGACTGGCCAACCAGGGGCAGCGGCATCGGCTGGGACGAACCCGAGAACTCGATGGCCGGGTTGCCACCATTGGCCTGGCCCTCGCCAAGTGGCAGCTGGGCCTGGGCGGCCGGCGCTTCGGCAGGCGCCTTGTCACCTTTTTTCGGCATCAACACCGCGGCCGCAACGGCGACCACAACCACAGCGGACAGCGCGAGCACATGTTTTTTAGGCATCTTGAACCCCATGGATGGTCGCTTGGCCGTCGAGCGGCTGGCGATCATGGCTTCGATCAAAGTGTCACGGGCGACCTGGTTGATGTTGCCAGGCCAGCCGTCGGAGTTTTCATGGATATCGACGATCTGTTCACGGCTGAACACCTCGATGCCCCGGCCAGCACCTTCCAGGCGCTGCTCCAGGTACTCGCGGGTTTCTTCTTCGCTGTAGGGGGCGAGTTCGATTATGTGGAAGCGTTCTTCCTCGATATTGATCTCATCCAGCCCGGCAATCAGCGACGGCTCACCGAACAGGAACACATGCGGGCGCCCTTCCGGTACACCCGCCGCCAATTCCAGCAACGCTTGGAGTGCCGACTCGTCGAGTTGTTCCGCATCGTCCACCAGCAAATACACTTCCTGGCCGGTCAGTGCCAGTTGCACCACCTTGGCCAGGATCGCCTGCATTTCGGCCTCGGCCACATCCAGGCTCTGCGCGACCTGGCCGAGTACGCTTGCGGCATCGCTGGCGCCACGGGCGGATACCACCACGCTCTGCACCGCCTGCTTGTTGGTACTGGCCACCAGGGCCTGGCGCAGCAGGGTCTTGCCGCTGCCCAGTGGACCGGTGACAACCAGCATCAGCTGGCTGTAGCGCGCCAGGTGGTGCAGCTGGCCGAGCACGGGCTTGCGCTGGGCCGGGAAGAACTTGAAACCGGGCACGCGGGGTGCGAACGGATCGTGGCTCAACTGGTAATGGTCGAGAAAGGCCTCATCGGCATGCAAACTGGTCATTGCGCTGTCACAACCTCAAAGCTGGGCCACGATCGCGCGGTAATCCGCCGACAACGTGGCCTGAAGAATCTCTTTCGGATAGTCGTCGGTCACCACGGCCTCGCCCATCTGGCGCAGCAGCACCAGACGCAGCCGGCCGTCGAGCACCTTCTTGTCGACCGCCATGTGCTCCATGAAATGCGCCGGGGTCATTTCCTGTGGTGGCACCACCGGCAAACCCGCGTCCTGCAACAGGCGGATTCCGCGATCGCGCTCGTCCTGGTCGATCCAGCCAAGACGCATGGACATTTCCAGGGCCATCACCGTGCCCGCCGCCACGGCTTCGCCGTGCAGCCACACACCGTAACCCATGTGGGTCTCGATGGCATGCCCGAAGGTATGCCCCAGGTTCAGCGTGGCGCGTACGCCAGACTCGCGCTCGTCGGCACCTACCACCGCGGCCTTGGCCGCGCAGGAGCGGCGGATGGCTTCGGTCAGCGCCACCGGGTCGAGGGCGCGCACCGCCTGCATATTGTCCTCGAGCCAGGCGAGGAATGGCTTGTCGCAGATCAGGCCGTACTTGATCACTTCGGCCAGGCCTGCGGACAGCTCGCGCGCCGGCAGAGTCTTGAGGCTGGTGGTATCGATCAGCACCGCATTGGGCTGGTAGAAGGCACCGACCATGTTCTTGCCCAGCGGGTGGTTGATACCGGTCTTGCCGCCAACCGAAGAGTCGACCTGGGACAGCAGGGTGGTCGGCACCTGAATGAAGTCGACGCCGCGCTGGTAGCAGGCGGCAGCGAAGCCGGCCATGTCACCGATCACGCCACCACCCAGGGCAACCACGGTGGTGCGGCGGTCGTGCCGTGCAGTCAGCAGGCCATCGAAGATCAGTTGCAGGGTTTCCCAGTTCTTGTGGGCTTCACCATCAGGCAAAACCACCGGCAGCACCGAATAGGCACCCAGGGTCTTGCTCAGGCGTTCGAGATACAGGGGCGCGACGGTCTCGTTGGAAACGATGGCAACCTGCCGCCCGGCGATGTGCGGCGCCAGCAGCTCGGGCTGGTCCAGCAGGCCTTCGCCAATGTAGATCGGGTAGCTACGCTCGCCCAGGTCGACCTTTAGTGTCTGCATGTATCCCCACAATGTACTTGGGCGCGGCGCCGTTCGGGCACCCGCGCGGTAACGTTGAACCTCGCCTCGGCGCTGGTGGCCGAGAATAGTCCCGGGCTAACGGGGCGGCAACTGCTGCAAGCGCTCGAGAATATCGATCACCACCATGCGTGGCGGCCGCTCGTCGGTTTCCACCACCAGGTCGGCGATCTCACGATAAAGCGGGTCACGGGTTTCCAGCAGGGCGCGCAACGTCGCCTCGGGGTTGGCGGTGCGCAGCAGGGGGCGATTACGATCGCGCGCGGTGCGGCCAACCTGCTGTTCCACAGAAGCATGCAGATAGATCACCCGGCCACCCTTGTGCAGGGCCTGGCGGTTGGCTTCGCGCATTACCGCGCCACCGCCGGTCGCCAGGACCACGCCGTCGAGTGCGCACAGCTCGGCGATCATCGCCTGCTCACGGTCACGGAAACCCGGCTCGCCTTCCTTGTCGAAAATCCACGGGATGTTGGCACCGCATCGCAGTTCGATTTCCTTGTCGGAATCCTTGAACAGCAAGCGCAGCTCTTTGGCCAATAGGCGTCCGATGGTGCTTTTACCAGCGCCCATGGGTCCCACAAGTATCAAATTTCGCACAGAATCAACGACTCACAGCAATCGCCTGGTCACTCATGATACGCGGAGTCAGGAAGACCAGCAGCTCGGATTTTTTCTCTTGTAATGCATCGCGTCGAAACAGCCGCCCAACATACGGCAGATCGCCGAAAAATGGCACCTTGTCGACCACATTGTTTTGCGAAGTCGAGTACACGCCACCGATAACGATCGTTTCACCGTCCACCACGCGAACCTTGGCATTGACCTCGTTCTTGCGGATCGGTGGTACGTTGTTCAAGGCATTGACGTAATCCGGCTCGTCCTTGGTCACCCTGACGGTCATGATTACCTTGTTGTCCGGGGTGATCTGCGGGGTCACCTCCAGCGACAGCGAGGCTTCGCGGAACGCTACCGAGGTTGCGCCGCTTTTGCTGGTTTCCTGGTACGGCACCTCGGTACCCTTGAGAATCCTGGCCGTTTCCTTGTCAGCCGTGACCACCTTGGGCTGCGAAATGATTTCGCCGTTGCCGCTCTTTTCCATGGCACTGAGTTCCAGGTCGAGCAGCACGTCGCCACGCAGCACGCCCAGGCCGATACTGCCGCCCACCCGCTCCACCCCGAGATCGACGAACAGGCCCTTGCCCGGCCGAGGGTCCTCAATGTAAAGCGGCCCACCCCAGCGCACCCCCAGGCTTTTTTCGTAATCGACATTGGCTTCGACGATACGCGCCTCGATCGCTACCTGGCGCACCGGCACATCCAGTTGCTCCACCAGTTGCCTCAGCTCGGCAAGGCGGTCGGCCGGCTGGTGCACCACCAGCGTGTTGGTGCGCTCATCGACACTGAGGCTGCCCCGACCGGTGAGGATGCCGTCATCCGCCAGGCTCGCCAGCAGCAGCTCCGCAAGTTCGGCGGCCTTGGCGTGATGGATGGGCAACAGCTCTCGGCGCAACGGCTGCAACCGCGCATCCAGCGCCTGACCCACACGGGCATCGACAGACTGCGCGGCGAACTCGGCCGCAGGCGCCACAAGCAGCACATTACCCTCCTGGCGCCGGGCCAGGCCCTTGCTGCGCAGCACCAGGTCCAGCGCCTGGTCCCATGGCACATCCTGCAAGCGCAAGGTGACGCTACCCTGCACGGCATCGCTGGCGACCAGGTTTACCCCGGCATAGTCAGCCAGCACCTGCAGCACCGAGCGCACTTCCACATCCTGGAAGTTCAGCGAAAGAGGCTCACCCTGGTAGGGCGTCGCCGACGCCAGCGGGACCGGCAGCAGGGCTGCCAGCATCCATTTCATCAATGTTTTCATCGTCGTCCGGGGCCTCCGTGCCCAAGTGCTTTGCGAGCGTGATGAACGCCGTACGTTCATGCCACTCCCCTGCGATGAACAGCCGTTCGAGTACTTCGACCTGGGCTTGATCAACCCTCGCCACCACCCCCTGGTCACGCCCGACTCGGTCCCCAGGGCGCACGCGATAGAGTCTGCCAGCAGCCACCAGCAGTGCTTCGTGTTCCGCCCCACGCGACAGGCTGCCGACCATCTCCAGTTGCGCCAAAGGCACGCCGGCCAACCCGCTGACCGTCAATCGCTTCGCCCCAGGCGCAAACGGGTCGACTGGCGGCGCTGCCATCACGCCCCTGGCTGGCATGCGCGCATACATCGCAGGCTCCGGCACTGGCGCCAGCGCCTGAAAGGCATCAACCCGCAACTGCAGGCGCAGCAGGCCAGGCTTGCCATCTACTGCAGCCAGCTGCAGGTCACCACTGCGTAGCACACGCGCCTGGCCCAGCCAGTCGCCCAGCCACTGACGCAGGGCCGCGTAACGCCCCACCACCTGAAGCTCCAGCGGCACCTTGCGAAAGCCGGCCTGCTGTTCGTCTTCATGTACATCGAAGCGCTCGATGAGCAAGCCGTGCGCATGGCCCGACGCCGCCAGGCGCTCGAGCAGGTCACTCATGCCCTCCCCGGCTGCCAGGTGCCAGTACGCCTCCCGCAAGCGTCGCTCGGCAACGGCCACAGACGCGTGGAGTTGCTCCAGCTCGGCCAGCTGCACCTCGCCGGCTGAATGCTGCTCGTGCAACTCGGCATGCCGAGCCTCCTCCCGCGCCTGCTGCTGCAGTGCTGCAGGGAGAAGTATGGCGCAGCCCAGGCCGAACAACGCCAAGGCCACCAGCACGGGCGCCAGCTGCCTGAAGCGGCTGGAGCGCTCGGCCACGGCCAACCAGCCGAGCACCTGCGCAGCATTCACGACCAGAACGCCGAAACGCGCGCACCCAGCAAGAATTCATCGCCGCCCGGCAGGCTCCTGATGCGCTTGAGCTCCAGACCGACCAGCGCGCCGGAGCGGCTCAGGTCACGCATGAACTGCGCGACCACGGCGCCCGAGGTGGCCAGCCCGGTCATCTGCAGGTTGCCGTCTTCCAGGCTGAGGTCGAGCAATTGCACACCCACTGGCAACGCCCGCTCGAGGTCAGCGAACACCCCGGCCAGCACATCCTGGTGGGCACGCAGGCCCTCCAGCGCCACCGCACGTGCCAGTAGCGCCTCGTGCTGCGCACGCACATCGGCCAGCGGCTGCAATTGTTCGCCCAACACCTCAAGTGCTGCCTGGTGTCGGGTATTGGCCAGCGCCTGCTGCTGCCCGCGCTGGCGGGCCAGCTGGTCGACCAGCGTCACGCCACACAGGGCCAGCAGCGCTCCGGCGACCAGCTGCCTTCGAAAAGACCGCAACGCGGCCTGGCGTTGCCGTTCGCGCCAAGGCAGAAGATTCAGCCGCATCATCGGCGCAACCCTCCCAGAGCCAGGGCGCACGCCAGGATCATCGCGCCATCGACATGTTCCAGGCGCGCCAGATCGGGTACCAGGCGACACGGCAGGTTCAACCGAGAGCCGAGGCTCTGCAACTGCCCCGGTTCGATAGGGGAACGGCTGGCAATCAACAGGCAATCGGGCAAAGGCTCACTGGCGAGCAAGGCCAGCAGGCGCTCCGGCAGCGCTCCCGCTATCGTCGACAGGCCCAGGCTCAGCTCACGCCGCTGCTGAGGCCGGCCCGACTGCCAGCCATGAAGGGTGGTGCTTTGCGCCTCGATACGCAGCAGCGCCGAGCGCTGCTGCCTGTCCAGTGGCAGCATGCGCCCCAAGGCAATGCTGTCGACCTCCACGGCCTCCAGTTGCAACCCGGCCTCCTCGATGATGCTTTCAAGTGGCGCCAGTGCACTCTGCCGGCACGCAGCTACCATCACCTCAGCGCAGCCTGGCTCGACGCTAGAGCCTCCCAGAACCTGAAAATCCAGGGCCAGGTCTTCCAGCGGAAATGGAAACAGCCGTTCGGCGTCAGCCAGCAACTGCGCCTCCATTTCTGGCCCACCCTGTTCCACCGGCAGATGGCACACTTTGCAGATCACCTGGTTGCCCGGCAGTGCCAGCGCGACCCTGCGCTGCCTGAGGCCGCTGCGTCGGTAGGCCCGCCTCAAGGCAGCCGCCACGGCGCCAGGTTCTGCCACCCAATCACTGCCAGCCGGTGATTCGAACGGTTCTTGTACCGAGGCAAGCACCCGGCAGCGCCGGTTACGCCGCTGCAATTGCACAATCCGAACGGAGTCAGGGGCGATTTCCACCCCCAAGAGTGAACCGGCATCCTTGCCGAAGCGTCCTAGCATCGTGGCATCCTTGTTGTCTGTCGCCGCCGTCTGTCGCGACTACCTGCCCCAACCCCGCGTCAACACTAGGCCGCGCCGCCCCATCGAGGCGACGGGCAGCCTGGCCGGTAACCCGGAGAGGCGAAAAAATGCTTATAATGCCCAGCGTTTTTTGGTCCGCCGGACCTGCGTGCAATCCACTCCCAACCTGGACACCGAAAAGCCTTGATACGTCTGCTGAAGTTCTTCTGGTGGTCTTCCGTCGCAGTCATCTGCGCGCTCGTACTCGGTGTGAGCGGTGCGTTTCTGTATCTTAGCCCCAGCCTGCCCTCGGTCGAATCGCTCAGAAGCATCCAGTTGCAGATCCCCCTCAGGGTGTACAGCAGCGACGGCAAGCTGATTGCCGAGTTTGGCGAAATGCGTCGGTCGCCGATCCGCTTTGCGGAAATTCCCCCACAATTCATACAGGCGCTTCTGTCAGCCGAGGACGACAATTTCCTCAACCACTACGGTGTCGACCCCAGCAGCCTGATGCGCGCCGCAACCCAGCTGGTGAAAACCGGCCACATCCAGACCGGCGGCAGCACCATCACCATGCAGGTGGCGAAGAACTTCTTCCTCACCAGCGAGCGCAGCTTCTCGCGCAAGACCAACGAAATTCTGCTGGCGCTGCAGATCGAACGTGAGCTGACCAAGGACGAGATCCTCGAGCTGTACGTGAACAAGATCTACCTGGGCAACCGCGCGTACGGTATCGATGCCGCTGCGCAGGTGTACTACGGCAAGTCGATCCGCGACGTGAGCCTGGCGCAGATGGCGATGATCGCCGGCCTGCCCAAGGCACCCTCTCGCTTCAACCCGCTGGCCAACCCGGTGCGCGCCAAGGAGCGCCGCGACTGGATCCTCGGCCGCATGTACAAGCTTGGCAAGATCGACGAAGCCAGCTACCAGGCAGCCCTGGCCGAGCCGCTCAACGCCAGCTACCACGTGCCCACGCCTGAAGTGAATGCGCCTTACATCGCCGAAATGGCCCGCGCCGAAATGGTCGGCCGCTACGGCAGCGACGCCTACACCGAAGGCTTCCGTGTCACCACCACGGTGCCCAGCGACATGCAGGAAATGGCCAACAAGGCCATCCTCAACGGCCTCTCCGACTACGATGAGCGCCACGGCTACCGCGGCCCCGAAGCACGCTTCCCGGGGCGCACCCAGGCGGCCTGGCTGCAGGAACTGGGCAAGCAGCGCAGCCTTGGCGGCCTGGAGCCGGCCATCGTCACCCAGGTCGAAAAAACCGGCCTCAAGGTGCTGACCCGCAGCGGCCAGGAAGAGCTGGTGGCCTGGGACACCATGAAATGGGCGCGCCCGTTCATCAATAGCAACTCCCAGGGCCGTGCGCCGCAGTCGCCGGCAGACGTGGCCCAGGTCGGTGACCTGGTGCGCCTGCAGCGCCTTGAGGATGGCAAGTTCAAGTTCAGCCAGGTGCCTGGCGCGCAGAGCGCGCTGGTCACCCTCGACCCTTACAACGGCGCCATCCGCGCCCTGGTCGGCGGCTTCTCGTTCGAGCAGAGCAACTACAACCGCGCCATGCAGGCCAAGCGGCAGCCGGGCTCGAGCTTCAAACCGTTCATCTACAGCGCCGCCCTGGACAGTGGCTACACCGCATCCAGCCTGGTCAACGATGCACCGATCGTCTTCGTCGACGAGTACCTGGACAAGGTCTGGCGACCGAAGAACGACACCAACACCTTCCTCGGCCCGATCCGCATGCGCGAAGCGCTGTACAAGTCGCGCAACCTGGTGTCGATCCGCCTGCTGCAGGCCATGGGCGTGGACCGCACCATCGACTACATCGCCAAGTTCGGTTTCAACAAGCAGGACCTGCCACGCAACCTGTCGCTGGCACTGGGCACCGCCACCCTGACCCCGATGGAAATCGCCACTGGCTGGAGCACCTTTGCCAACGGCGGCTACAAGATCACCCCGTACCTGATCGAGCGCATCGAAAGCCGCAGCGGCGAGACGCTGTTTACCGCCAACCCGGCCCGCGTACCACAAGGTGCCGAGGACCAGGCGGGTGTGGCCGCGCCCGAACAGCCGATCAGCACCGCCGCCATGCCGGGCGAGGCACCCGCCGCCTTCGGCCAGGTGGCGCCTGCACCGCAGGCGCCGGCCGTGGCCGAGCAGATAGTCGACGGGCGTACCACCTACATCCTCACCAGCATGCTGCAGGACGTGATCAAGCGCGGTACCGGCCGCCGGGCGCTGGCCTTGGGCCGCACCGATCTGGCAGGCAAGACCGGTACCACCAATGAATCCAAGGACGCCTGGTTCTCCGGCTACAACGCCGACTACGTGACCACCGTCTGGGTCGGTTTCGACCAGCCCGAAACCCTTGGGCGCCGCGAGTACGGCGGCACGGCGGCACTGCCGATCTGGATGAGCTTCATGGGCGCGGCGCTCAAGGACAAGCCTGCGCATGCGCCAGCAGAGCCGGAAGGCATCCTCAGCCTGCGCGTCGACCCGGTCAGCGGCCGTGCCGCTTCGCCGAGCACGCCGAATGCCTACTTCGAGCTGTTCAAGGCCGAGGATTCGCCGCCGTCGGTGGACGAACTGGGCACTGGCGCAGCACCGGGCAGCCCGTTGCCGGCGGATGAAGCGGCACCGATGGATCTGTTCTGAAGCACAGCGGTTAACGCCGCCCCCTACAAGGGACGGCATCATCAGTGCAGCGTGTAAACAAAAAGCCCCGGCTCATACGAGCCGGGGCTTTTTGTGTCGCCAGGCAGCAATCAGCCTTTGAACACGTCATCCACGCTGGTCAGCGGGTAGTGCTTCGGATACGGCAGGGTAGCCACGCCGGATTCGATGGCGGCCTTGGCCACCGCGTCGGAAACGACGGTGATCAGGCGAGCGTCCAGCGGCTTCGGAATGATGTACTCACGGCCGAACTCCAGGCCTTCCACGCCGTAGGCCTCGCAGACTTCCTTCGGCACTGGCAGCTTGGCCAGGTCTTTCAGGGCGATGGCGGCGGCGATCTTCATTTCTTCGTTGATGCGCTTGGCGCGAACGTCCAGGGCACCACGGAAGATGAACGGGAAGCCCAGTACGTTGTTGACCTGGTTCGGGTAGTCGGAACGACCGGTAGCCATGATCACGTCGCTGCGAGTGGCGTGCGCCAGCTCAGGCGAGATTTCCGGGTCCGGGTTCGAGCAGGCGAACACGATCGGGTTGGCAGCCATCGACTTCAGGCCTTCGGCGCTCAGCAGGTTCGGGCCGGACAGGCCTACGAACACGTCGGCACCGTCGAGGGCGTCAGCCAGGGTGCGCTTGTCGGTTGCGTGGGCGAACTGCGCCTTGTACTGGTTCAGGTCGTCACGGCCAGCGTGAATCACACCGCTGCGGTCGATCATGTAGATGTTCTCGACCTTGGCGCCCATGCTCACCAGGAGCTTCATGCAGGAGATCGCGGCAGCGCCGGCACCCAGGCAGACGATCTTGGCGTCTTCCAGCTTCTTGCCGGCGATTTCCAGGGCGTTGATCATGCCGGCAGCGGTCACGATGGCAGTACCGTGCTGGTCATCGTGGAATACCGGGATGTCGCACTGTTCGATCAGGGTGCGCTCGATTTCGAAGCACTCAGGCGCCTTGATGTCTTCGAGGTTGATGCCACCGAAGGTGATCGAGATGCGGCGAACGGTGTCGATGAAAGCCTGTGGGCTTTCCGATTCCACTTCGATGTCGAACACGTCGATACCAGCGAAACGCTTGAACAGAACACCCTTGCCTTCCATGACCGGCTTGGAAGCCAGTGGGCCGAGGTCACCCAGACCGAGGATGGCGGTGCCGTCGGAAATCACCGCAACCAGGTTGCCTTTGCCGGTGTATTTGTAAGCCAGCTCTGGATCACGGCCGATTTCACGCACGGGCTCAGCAACACCTGGGCTGTAGGCGAGGGCGAGATCACGGGCGGTGGCGGTGGGCTTGGAGAGCTCGACGCTCAGTTTCCCCGGACGAGGTTGAGCGTGATATTCGAGAGCGGCGGTTTTCAGGTCTGACATGGTGGGCATTCCGCTATTTACTGTTCTGACGGACCGCCGAGGATACGCAAAGAGCCGGGGAGCCACAAGACTGGTCGGTCACTTGTGTCAAGGCCTTTAGCCTACGACTTTACGCTATAACCCACGGGGCATACGCCTCACAGTGTGTACAATTTAATAGCGAAATGTCTACATCTTTTAGCCTGAAATGCGCTCCAACATGCCCGGATCGGTCAACGGCAACAGCCAGCGTCGCTGCCCGGGCTTCAGGCCGCCCTTACGGGAACGATCCAGCACCCAGCCACGCGCCTCGACCTGGCGCCCCTTGAGGTTATCGAAGAAGCTGGCGGGGAAGTTGCGCTGCAGACGAGCGGGAACCTGCAGCACCACGGCCCCGTCCAGGTTCAGCCAGACCCCGCTACGGTTGCGCTCCACGCCTTCGATGCGGCCCGCAATGATCGCGAAACCCGACTGCCTCACATCCCCGGCACGCACCACAGGCGAACGACGCCACAGCCCGGAGCCAGCCTTGCGCGCAGCCTGCTCGGCAAGCTGCTGGCAAGCGCTGAGGCGCACATTTGGGGCAACCGCGACGCGATAGCCCAAACCCTCGCTGAGCAACTGTGCCTCGATATTGTCGCCATTGCGGCCGTAGATATGCGCCAGCGTGCGGCCGTATTTGTCCTTGGACTGGACGCCCGGCTCCAGCACGACACGCCCGTCGCTGGCCTTGACCAAGGCCTGCAAACGTTGCCTGGCGGACTCGGCATAGGGCTCGCTGTTGCGCCCGTTGCGGCCGATTTCCGGGGCGTTGATACCGATCAGTCGCACGCTGCGGCCATCGACTAGACGCAAGGTATCGCCATCCACCACCTGCCGTACCGCCACCCACTGTGGGCTGTCCGGCAGCGGGCAGAACGCCAGGGCCGGGAAATGCCAGATGACGCCCATAAAAAAGGCGCCCACAAGGGGCGCCTTTTTTTGCAGCAATGCGAAACCCGAGGGGCTCGCCATGCGCATGATTACTTCTTGGTACCGAACATACCGAAGCGATCGGCGAACTTCTGTACGCGACCACCGGTGTCCAGGACTTTCTGCTTACCGGTGTAGAACGGGTGGCACAGGTTGCAAACGTCGATCGACAGGGTGCTGCCCAGGGTCGAACGGGTTTCAAACTTGTTGCCGCAGCTGCAGGTGACTGCAACTACTTCGTAGTTCGGATGAATATCTGCTTTCATGGTCACTTCCTCGAGCTGCGTGCCGCCACCCAACACCAATTGTTGAATACCGCACGTAATTAGGCGGCGAATAATACCAGAGCATCACGCCAACGCAAGTTGTCGCTTGCACCGACCGTCGTCTGCTAGGCTCGCCAGTCTTTGAAACGCCCTCCGAGACTTTTCGCGTGTCCGACGTCATCCTGCGCCTTGCCCTGCCCTCCCCGCTGCGTCGCCTGTTCGACTACAAGGCGCCGGCAAGCATGGCGCGCCAAGCCTTGACCCCGGGCATGCGCATTCGCGTGCCATTCGGCCGCCGCGAAATGATCGGCGTGCTGGTGGAGGTGTGCGAGCAAAGCGAAGTGCCCGCCGACAAGCTCAAGCCGGCCAGCGCCCTGCTCGACCCGGTGTCGCCGATCCCGCCGTCGCTGTTCAAGTTGTGCCTGTGGACCGCCCAGTACTACCAGCACAGCCTGGGTGACACCCTGAGCTGGGCCTTGCCGACCCTGCTGCGCCAGGGCGAACCCGCCGAGATGCGTCAGGAGCGCTTCTGGCACGTCGCCCCCGACGCCCGCCTGGAAGACCCTCGCATCGCCCGCGCACCGCGCCAGCGCGATGCCCTCAAGACCCTGGCCCAGCACCCGCACGGCGTGGCCCACAGCCTGCTGGCCAAGCTCAACCTGAACAAGGACAGCCTCGACCTGCTGCTGGCCAAGGACCTGGTACAGATCGAGGTCCGCCGCCACCTGCCGGCGCTGCGCCACGAACACTGGCTGGCACAGCCGGAACTACCGCTCAACGAAGAGCAACGCGACGCCTTCGACGCCGTGCGCGAAGGCTTTGGCGGCTTCGGCGCCTTCCTGTTGGCCGGTGTCACCGGCAGCGGCAAGACCGAGGTGTACCTGCAACTGATCCGCGAAACACTGGAGGCGGGCAAGCAGGCCCTGGTGCTGATCCCGGAGATCAACCTCGGCCCTCAGACCCTGGCCCGCTTCGAGCAACGCTTCAACGCCCGCATCGCCCTGCTTCATTCGGCGGTGAACGACCGCGAACGCCTGGATGCCTGGCTGGCAGCCCGGGACGGCGAGGCAGACATCATCATCGGTACCCGCTCGGCGCTGTTCACGCCGATGAAGAACCCCGGCCTGATCATCATCGACGAGGAGCACGACGGCTCCTATAAACAGCAGGAAGGCCTGCGCTACCACGCCCGCGACCTGGCGTTGGTGCGTGCCCATCAGGAAAACGTCCCGATCCTGCTCGGTTCTGCCACGCCATCACTGGAAACCCTGCACAACGCGCTGACCGGCCGCTACCGCCTGCTGCGCATGAACCAGCGCGCTGGCGGCGCCCGCCCGCCGCGGATGCTGCGTCTGGATGTGAAGAGCCTGCCACTGGACAGCGGCATCAGCGGCCCACTGCAGCAGGCCATCCGCCAAACCCTGGAGGCAGGCCAGCAAGTGCTGGTTTTCCTCAACCGCCGCGGTTTCGCCCCGACCTTGCTGTGCCACGACTGCGGCTGGCTGTCCGAATGCCCGCGCTGCGATGCGCGCATGACCGTACACCAGCGCTCCGGCGTGCTGCGCTGCCACCATTGCGGCTATGACGAGCGCCTGCCGCAGCAGTGCCCGCAGTGCAACCACGTTGACCTGCGCCCGGTCGGCGCCGGCACCGAGCGCGCCGAGGAACGCCTGAAAGTGCTGTTCCCTGATTACCCGATCCTGCGTGTGGACCGCGACAGCACGGCACGCAAGGACGCCATGCACAACCTGTTCAGCACCATCCAGCGCGGCCAGCCGAGCATCCTCGTCGGCACCCAGATGCTCGCCAAGGGTCATCACTTCCCGCGGGTGACCCTGGTGGCTATCCTCGATGCCGATGGCGGGCTGTTCTCCGGCGATTTCCGCGCCAGCGAACGCATGGCGCAGCTGATCGTGCAGGTTGCCGGACGGGCCGGGCGGGCCGAGGAACCCGGCAAGGTCATCATCCAGACCCACCTGGCCGACCATCCACTGCTGGTGCAGCTTACCGAGCAGGGTTACTTCGCCTTCGCCGAACAGGCCCTGGACGAGCGCCGCGCCGCCGGGCTGCCGCCTTACTCACACCTGGCACTGCTGCGCGCCGAAGCGCACAAGCCCGGGCAGGCCGAAGCTTTCCTCGACGAGGCCTGCGCCGCCGCCGAGCGCCTGGTGGCCGAACAGCGCCTGCCTGGCATCGAGCTGCTGGGGCCGGTGCCAGCACCGATGGAGCGTCGCGCCGGGCGCTTCCGGGCGCAACTGTTGATACAGGCCAATACCCGGGCGCCTTTGCATCGACTGATCAGCTCCTGGTTGCTAGTGTTGGAGCAGATGCCGAGCGGGCGCCAGGTGCGTTGGTCGCTGGATGTCGACCCGGTAGACCTGTACTGAATCGACCGGCCTAATCGCTGGCAAGCGAGCTCCCACACGTTGCGCGCGCTCTTCTGCGGGAACTGGCTTGCCGGCGATGAGGCCCTCGAACACAACATGGAACCCTTGATGGTTGCACCCCAAAGGTTGGCAACCCGCCCCCGGCCACGGATAATGCCCAGTTTTTCCACCTGCGCATCCAAGCGCTCCACCGCGCTTGCGGTCGAAAAGAGATCCCCATGAAAGACACCATTCGCCAGCTGATCCAGCAAGCCCTCACCCAACTCGTCACCGACGGTGTGCTGCCTGAAGGGCTGTCGCCGGCGATCCAGGTGGAAAACGCCCGGGACAAGACTCACGGCGACTTCGCCAGCAACATCGCCATGATGCTGGCCAAGCCGGCCGGCATGAAGCCGCGCGACCTGGCCGAGAAACTGATCAATGCCCTGCCGGCCAGCGCCGACATCAGCAAGGTCGAGATCGCCGGCCCCGGCTTCCTCAACTTCTTCCAGAACACCGACGCCCTGGCCAACCGCCTGGATGCCGCACTGGCCGACGCCCACCTGGGCGCGCGCAAGGCCGGCCCTGCGCAAAAGGTCGTGATCGACATGTCGGCACCCAACCTGGCCAAGGAGATGCACGTCGGCCACCTGCGTTCGACCATCATCGGTGACAGCGTGGCGCGCGTACTGGAGTTTCTCGGCGATGAGGTGATCCGCCAGAACCACGTGGGCGACTGGGGCACCCAGTTCGGCATGCTGCTGGCCTACCTGGAAGAAAACCCGATCACCAGCGACGAACTGTCCGACCTGGAAAACTTCTACCGCGCCGCCAAGAAGCGCTTCGACGAATCCGAAGAGTTCGCCACCCGCGCCCGCGGTCTGGTGGTCAAACTGCAGGCCGGCGACCCGGACTGCATGGCCCTGTGGACGCGCTTCAAGGACATTTCGCTGTCGCACTGCCAGAAGACCTACGAACTGCTCAACGTCAAGCTGACCATGGCCGACGTGATGGGTGAAAGCGCCTACAACGACGACCTGGCCAACGTGGTCGCCGACCTCAAGGCCAAGGGCTTGCTGGTCGAAGACCAGGGCGCACAGTGCGTGTTCCTCGACGAGTTCAAGAACAGCGAAGGCGAACCTCTGCCGGTTATCGTGCAGAAGGCCGACGGCGGCTACCTGTACGCCACCACCGACCTGGCCGCCGTGCGCTATCGCAGCAACGTGCTCAAGGCAGACCGCGCCCTGTACTTCGTCGACCAGCGCCAGGCCCTGCACTTCAACCAAGTGTTCGAAGTTGCACGCCGCGCAGGCTTCGTCGGCCACCCGATGCAGATGGAGCACATGGGCTTCGGCACCATGAACGGCGCCGATGGCCGCCCGTTCAAGACCCGTGACGGCGGCACCGTGAAGCTGATCGACCTGCTCACCGAGGCCAAGGAGCGCGCCTACGCGCTGGTCAAGGAAAAGAACCCGAGCCTGGCCGATGACGAACTGCGACACATCGGCGAAGTGGTGGGCATTGGCGCGGTTAAGTACGCCGACTTGTCCAAGCACCGCACCAGCGACTACAGCTTCAACTTCGAGCTGATGCTCAACTTCGAAGGCAACACCGCGCCTTACCTTCTGTATGCCTACACCCGCGTGGCTGGCGTATTCCGCAAACTGGGCAAGGGCTTCGATGAAGTCGACGGCAACATCGTGCTACAGGCTGCCCATGAGCAGGACCTGGCCGCGCGCCTGGCGCAGTTTGGCGAAATCCTCAACAACGTCGCCGACAAGGGCACACCACACGTACTGTGCAGCTACCTGTACGACCTGGCCGGCCTGTTCTCCAGCTTCTACGAGAACTGCCCGATTCTTGCCGCCGAAACCCCGCAGCAGCAGCAGAGCCGCCTGCGCCTGGCGGCCCTGACCGGTCGCACCCTCAAGCAAGGTCTGGAACTGCTCGGCCTGGAAACCCTGGAGCGCATGTAAGTTGGCTGCCAAGAAAAAACCTGCACCCAAACGCGGCGCCAGCCGCCAGACGGCACCGGCCAAGCAGCCGATCCCCGGTTGGGTATGGCTGGCGGTAGGCCTGACCGTAGGCGCCTTCATCGTGTTCCTGATGAAACTCGAGCCCGGTGGCGAAGACATCAAGCGCACCAAACCCGAGCAGCAGAAGGCGGAAAAAGTGGCCGAAGCCGGCAAACCGGCGCAGACCACCCCGCAGCAGCCGGTGAAGCCGAAGTACGACTTCTACACGTTGCTGCCGGAGTCCGAGGTGATCGTGCCGCCGGAGGCCGTGCCAGAGAAGACGCCACCCGTTCCGGCCCAGCCGGTGACCCCGGTGACGCCGGCCGAAGCGGCGAAGATCGACACGGCGCGAGCTCAGGCGGCGCTTATGGGCCAGACCCCGCCACCGGCACCACCGGTGATCAAGCCGGCGGCAACCACCCAGTTCTTCCTGCAGGCCGGTTCGTTCCGCAAGCAGGCTGATGCCGACAAGGTACGCGCGCAGATCATCCTGCTGGGCCAGTCGGTGAAGGTGGAGTCGGGCACGGTCAAGGACGAAACCTGGTACCGCGTGCTGGTGGGCCCGTTCAGCAACCGCGAGCAGCTGACCGGGGCGCAGAAGCAGCTGGCCGGGGCAGGTTTCAGCAACCTGCTGCTGCAACAGCGGCAGACCCGTCAGTAAAAAAAGGCCTTACCGCTTCGGTGCGACAAGGCCTTTTTCATAGGCGCTTCCGGCCTCTTCGCGGGTGAACCCGCTCCCACAGGGCTCTATGGTGCCTGTAGGAGCGGGTTCACCCGCGAATAATTTCAGCGCCCCGCATTCCGCTCGGAAACCTGGCTGTTCAGCGTCCAGAAGTCATACAGCACCCCCACAAGGAACAGCCCGCCGGTAAAGAAGTAGATGATCGCGGTGATCCACTTGCCCTGATACAGCCGGTGCAGCCCAAACACCCCCAGGAAGGTCAGCAGGATCCAGGCGATGTTGTAGTCAATGCGCCCGGACTGGAACCTGAGGTCGGCTTCACGGTCCATGGACGGGATCAGGAACAGGTCGATCAACCAGCCGATGCCCAGCAAGCCAAGGGTGAAGAACCAGATGGTGCCGGTTACTGGCTTGCCGTAATAGAAACGATGCGACCCGGTAAAGCCGAAAATCCATAGCAGGTAGCCAATGGTCTTGCTGTGGGTGTCGTGAAACGGCGCCCCTTGTTGATAACTGTTCATTCATAGCCCCCGTGGGTTATCCGAAAATTTTCTAAGAAAAAATGTGACTTTCTTGTCGCAGGCCGACGTACGGCACCTGGACAATCGACCAACGGATCAAAGATTGATCAAAAAGCTGTTATAAAGTTGCGCGCCCAACACATAACTATTCATAAGAGCTTCATCTATGCCGCCTTTACTCAAGACATGGCTGACCCTCTGCCTATTATTGCCCCTGGCCGCCCACGCCACCAATCGTGAGCAACGTCTTCCCAATGGTTTTACCGGCTACACCACCAATGCCTCGGTAAGACATGCACCGGTCAAGCAGACCGCGCTGCGCACCCGCCCAAGCAATGTCGCCAGCAGCCGCAGCGTGCCCGGTGTGCCGGTCGCCGCCATGTCGCCGAAGCAGAGCAGCGACGTGCTCAGCCGCGCGGTGAATGTGCTCGGTACCCCTTATGTCTGGGGCGGCAGCAGCCCGAAGAAAGGCTTCGACTGCAGCGGGCTGGTCAAATACGCCTTCAACGACGTCGCCGACGTCGACCTGCCGCGCACCTCCAATGCCATGGCTCAGGGCCACGGCGTCAAGGTGGCAAAGAGTGACCTGAAGCCAGGTGACCTGATCTTCTTCAACATCAAGAGCCGCCGGGTGAACCACGTTGCCATCTACCTGGGCAACGACCGCTTCATCCATGCTCCACGCCGTGGCAAGCGGGTAAGCATCGATACCTTGAGCAAGCCGTACTGGCAGAAGCATTACGTGGTGGCCAAGCGAGTGCTGCCGAAAGAACAGCAGCAGCTGAACCTGGCCAAGCGCTGATCTGATCAGCCCTCTCCTGTCCGGGCCTCTTCGCGGGCACGCCCGCTCCCACAGGTACACCACAGCATTCGTAGGCTGTGCCATCCATGTGGGAGCGGGTTCACCCGCGAAAGGGCCAGCACAGGCACTATAGATCGCTGATCAGCCCTCTCTCCTTCAGCCCTCGCATAGCCCCCTCCATCGTCTGCATCCCTTCCGCACCACTCGTCTGCATCACCGAATACAACTGCGCCATCCGTCCTTCCCGAACCAGGTTACGCACCGCTGGCGTTATAACCAGCACTTCCCGCGCAGCAACTCGACCACCGCCCGCACGCCTGACCAGCACCTGCGCCACCACCAGGCGCAACGACTCGGCCAGCATCACCCGCACCAGTGGCTTCTCTTCTGCAGCGAACACCTCCACCAACCGGTCAATGCTGTTGACCGCCGAACGCGTATGCACGGTCGCCAACACCAGGTGCCCGGTCTCGGCCGCACGCAAGGCCAGGCGAATGGTTTCCAGGTCGCGCAGCTCACCGATCATGATCACATCCGGATCCTGGCGCAGGGCACTGCGCAGCCCTTGGGCGAACCCACCGCAATGGCGGCCGACCTCGCGCTGGTTGACCAGGCTGCGCTGGCTGCTGTGGATAACCTCGACAGGGTCTTCGAGGGTGATGATATGCAGAGCCCGATCGCGGTTCAGTTGGTCGAGCAGTGTCGCCAAGGTGCTGGACTTGCCGCTCCCGGTCGGCCCACCAACGAGGATCAAGCCATCGCTGCACTGCGCAACAGCTTGAAACACATCCCCCAGGTCGAGTTCATCGAGTGTGGCGATATGTCCCGGGATCAGGCGAAAGGTGGCCGCAGGGCCATGCAACTGGCGAAACAGATTCAGCCGAAAGCGCCCCAGCATCGGCAGTTCCAGCGCAAGGTCCAGCTCATCACCCTGGGCCCACTGTCGGCGCTGGTCTTCATCCAGCATGGGCGCCATGCCCTCGGTCAAGGCAGCCGGGCCCAAGGTCGGCAGTGCCATGCGCTGCAGCTCGCCATCCAGGCGCAACATCGGTATCTGGCCCGCCGCCAAGTGCAGGTCGGAAGCCCCCGCATCCACGGCCCGGGCCAACAGTTCGGTCACATCCATGAGACTCCCCAAAGGCCTTCAAGTAGGTAGAATGCCGCAACCCCCACAGCTGCCGGCATCAGTCCATGTCCACCCTAGCAGACAACCTTTCCGCTATTTCCGCCCGAATCGCCAGCGCTGCCCAGGCTGCCGGGCGTGATCCGGCCAGCGTCCAGTTGCTGGCCGTGAGCAAGACCAAGCCAGCCAGCGCCATCCGCGAGATCCACGCCGCCGGTGTGTGCGATTTCGGGGAAAACTACCTACAGGAAGCGCTGACAAAGCAGCAGGCTCTCAGCGACCTACCCTTGATCTGGCACTTCATCGGCCCCATTCAGTCGAACAAGACCAAAGCCATTGCCGAGCATTTCGATTGGGTACATTCCGTGGACCGCCTGAAAATCGCCCAACGCCTGTCGGAGCAGCGCCCGGCCGGGCTGGCGCCACTGAACATCTGCCTGCAGGTGAACGTCAGCGGCGAAGACAGCAAGTCCGGCTGCGCACCCGCCGACCTGCCGACCTTGGCCAAGACGGTAGCAGCACTGCCCAACCTGCGCCTGCGCGGGCTGATGGCCATCCCGGAACCTACCGATGACCGCGCCGCCCAGGAAGCCGCCTTCGCCACCCTGCGCCAGTTGCAGGAAGGCCTGGGCCTTGGCCTGGACACCCTGTCCATGGGCATGAGCCACGACCTGGAAGCGGCCATCGCACAGGGTGCGACCTGGGTGCGTATCGGTACCGCCCTGTTCGGTGCCCGCGACTACGGGCAGCCCTGATTCCATGCTTTACTCACTCTTTCCCACAAGGACCTGACATGAGCAAGACTCGTATTGCCTTTATCGGCGCCGGCAACATGGCCGCCAGCCTGATCGGTGGTCTGCGTGCCCAGGGCCTGGACGCCTCGCAGATCCGCGCCAGCGACCCGGGCGCCGAGACCCGCAGCCGCATCCAGGCCGAGCACGGCATCGAAACCTTCGAGAGCAACGCCCAGGCCATCGACGGCGCCGACGTCATCGTCCTGGCGGTCAAACCGCAGGTCATGAAAGCCGTGTGCCAAACCCTGCAACCGAACCTGCAGGATGGCCAGCTGATCGTTTCCATCGCCGCCGGCATCACCTGCGCCAGCCTGCAAAGCTGGGTCGGCGCTCGCCCGGTGGTGCGCTGCATGCCCAACACCCCGGCACTGCTGCGCCAGGGCGTAAGCGGCCTGTACGCCACCGCGGAAGTATCCAGCGAACAACGCCAGCAGGCCGAGCAACTGCTGTCGGCCGTGGGGACCGCCCTGTGGCTGGAGCAGGAGCAGCAACTGGACGCCGTGACTGCCGTTTCTGGCAGCGGCCCGGCATACTTCTTCCTGCTGATCGAAGCAATGACCGCGGCAGGCGAAAAGCTTGGTCTGCCACGTGAAACCGCCTCCCAGCTGACCCTGCAGACAGCCCTGGGCGCCGCACGCATGGCGGTTGCCAGCGATGTCGATGCCGCCGAACTGCGCCGGCGTGTCACATCGCCTGCCGGCACCACCGAAGCGGCGATCAAGTCGTTCCAGGCCAGCGGCTTCGAAGCCATTGTCGAACAGGCGCTGCAGGCTGCGGCTACGCGTTCCGCCGAGCTGGCCGAACAACTGGGCAAATAAGGAGCCTTAGATGAATGCACTGTCCGGCGCCGCGATCTTCGTGGTGCAAACCCTGGTCAGCCTGTATCTGGTGATCGTCCTGCTGCGCTTCGTCCTGCAGCTGGTCAAGGCCAACTTCTACAACCCGCTGTGCCAGTTCGCCGTGCGTGCCACGCAGCCGCTGCTCAAGCCGATTCGCCGGGTCATCCCCAGCGTCGGTGGGCTGGATACCTCTTCGCTGCTGTTGTCGGTGGTCATCCAGGCGCTGCTGATGGCATTCGTGCTGATGGTGACCTACGGCACCTTCGGTGACATGCTGCACCTGCTGATGTGGGCCATCATCGGTATCACCTCACTGTTCCTGAAGATTTTCTGGGTAGCGATGATCGTCATGGTGATCGTGTCCTGGGTTGCTCCCAACAGCCACAACCCGGCAGCCGAACTGGCCTACCAGATCAGCGAACCAGTGCTGGCACCGTTCCGCCGCATCGTGCCCAACCTGGGCGGCATGGACATCTCGCCGATCTTCGCCTTCCTCGCGATCCAGGTGATCCAGTCGTTCGTAATGCCGCCGCTGGCCGCCTACGCCGGCATGCCACAAGAGCTGTGGCGGATGATCTGAGCCTCACCTGACCCTGGTTGCTTCCAGCGGCAAGCCTCTGCTTGCCGCTGGGGGTAGCGCTCTTTAGACTTACGCCTCCGTCAAGCGTGAGCAGGGTCGATGTCCACTGTCTTTCCCGAAGATTCCGTCGGTCTGGTAGTACCGCAAACCGCCCGGTTCGATGAACCGCTGGCACTGGCCTGTGGCCGCTCCCTGGCCAGTTACGAACTGGTCTACGAGACCTATGGCACCCTGAACGCCAGCGCGAGCAACGCCGTGCTGATCTGCCATGCCCTTTCCGGCCACCACCATGCCGCTGGCTACCATGCCGCCACCGACCGCAAGCCGGGCTGGTGGGACAGCTGCATCGGCCCTGGCAAGCCGATCGACACCAACCGCTTCTTCGTGGTCAGCCTGAACAACCTGGGCGGCTGCAACGGCAGCACCGGCCCCAGCAGCGTCAACCCGGCCACCGGCAAGCCCTATGGCGCCGACTTCCCGGTGCTGACCGTGGAAGACTGGGTGCACAGCCAGGTGCGCCTGGCCGAGCGCCTGGGCATCCAGCAGTGGGCTGCCGTGGTCGGAGGCAGCCTGGGTGGCATGCAGGCGCTGCAGTGGACCATCAGCTACCCCGAACGCGTGCGCCATTGCGTCGACATCGCCTCGGCGCCCAAGCTGTCGGCACAGAACATCGCCTTCAACGAAGTGGCACGCCAGGCCATCCTCACCGACCCCGAATTCCACGGTGGTTCGTTCCAGGACCAGGGCGTGATCCCCAAGCGCGGCCTGATGCTGGCGCGCATGGTCGGCCACATCACCTACCTGTCGGACGACTCGATGGGGGAGAAATTCGGCCGTGAGCTGAAGAGCGACAAGCTCAACTACGACTTCCACAGCGTCGAATTCCAGGTCGAGAGCTACCTGCGCTACCAGGGCGAGGAGTTCTCCGGGCGCTTCGACGCGAACACCTACCTGCTGATGACCAAGGCGCTGGACTACTTCGACCCCGCCGCCGCCCAGGGCGGTGACCTGGCGGCCACCCTGGCCCACGTCAAGGCGGATTACTGCATCATGTCGTTCACCACCGACTGGCGCTTCTCCCCGGCCCGTTCGCGCGAGATCGTCGACGCCCTGATGGCCGCGCGCAAGAACGTCTGCTATCTGGAGATCGACTCGCCTTACGGGCACGACGCCTTCCTGATCCCCACGCCTCGCTACATGCAGGGTTTCTCGAACTACATGAACCGCATTGCCATCTGAGGACAGCATGAGAGCCGATCTGGAAATCATCCACGACTGGATCCCCGCCGGCAGCCGGGTACTCGACCTGGGCTGCGGCAGCGGCGAACTGCTGGCCTCGCTGCGCGACCGCAAGCAGGTCACCGGCTATGGCCTGGAGATCGACGCCGACAACATCGCCGCCTGCGTGGCCAAGGGCGTCAACGTCATCGAGCAGGACCTGGACAAGGGCCTGGGCAACTTCGCCAGCAACAGTTTCGACGTGGTGATCATGACCCAGGCCCTGCAGGCCGTGGAGTACCCTGACCGCATCCTCGACGAGATGCTGCGCGTGGGCCGCCAGTGCATCATCACCTTCCCCAACTTCGGCCACTGGCGTTGCCGCTGGTACCTGGCGACCAAAGGCCGCATGCCGGTTTCGGACTTCATGCCGTACACCTGGTACAACACGCCGAACATCCACTTCTGCACCTTCGCCGACTTCGAGGAACTGTGCCACGAGCGCCGCGCAAAGGTGCTCGACCGCCTGGCCGTGGACCACTTGCACCGCAACGGGTGGGGTGGCCGGCTTTGGCCTAATCTTCTAGGTGAGATCGGCATCTACCGCGTCAGCAGCCCGGGCCTGCAAGAACATCAGCTCGCGGTCTGACGCCCACCGGAGGAATCACCCCATGCGTCGCCTAGCCCTGTTCCTGATCAGCCTGTGCCTGGCCCTGCCGGTACTGGCTGCCGATGCTGCCCGCCCCGAGCGCAAGGAAGTGTTTGGCGACGTGACGGTGCACTACAGCGCGTTCACCTCGAGCATGCTGACACCGGAGGTGGCCGCAGCCACCGGCCTGGTACGCAGCAAGAACCAGGGCGTACTCAACATCGCCGTGCTCAAGGCCAACAAGCCCGCCACGGCTGTGGTCAGCGGCACGGTCAAGGACCTGACCGGGCGCAGCAGCCCATTGTCGTTCAAGCAGATCACCGAACAGGGCGCGGTTTACTACATCGCCCAGTTCAAGATCGACCAGGCAGAGACCGTCACCTTCGACCTGAATATCGAAACCGGCGGCATCAGCAACTCCCTCAGCTTCAACCAGGAAGTGTTCCCAGGCGAATGATGAATTTCCAGCAACTCGTATTGGCCAGCCATAACGCCGGCAAACTCAAGGAACTCCAGGCCATGCTCGGCGCGTCCGTGCAGCTGCGCTCGATCGGCGAGTTCAGCCAGGTCGAGCCGGAAGAGACCGGCCTGTCGTTCGTCGAGAACGCCATCCTCAAGGCGCGCAACGCTGCTCGCATTTCCGGTCTGCCGGCCTTGGCCGATGATTCGGGCCTGGCGGTGGACTTCCTCGGCGGCGCGCCAGGCATCTACTCGGCGCGCTATGCCGACGGCAAGGGTGACGCGGCGAACAACGCCAAGCTGCTTGAAGCACTGAAAGACGTGCCTGAAGCCGAGCGCGGCGCACAGTTCGTTTGCGTCCTGGCACTGGTGCGCCACGCCGACGATCCGCTGCCGATCCTGTGCGAAGGCCTGTGGCACGGGCGCATCATGTTCGAGGCCAGTGGCGAGCACGGGTTTGGCTACGACCCGCTGTTCTGGGTACCGGAGCGCAACTGCTCCAGCGCCGACCTGGCCCCTGTGGACAAGAACCAGCTCAGCCACCGCGCCCGCGCCATGGCCCTGCTGCGCCAACGCCTGGGCCTGGCATGATCGAAACGCTGTCCACTCCCGGCGCGGCAAGTTTCACCAGCCTGCCGCCGCTGGCGCTGTACATCCACATCCCGTGGTGCGTACGCAAATGCCCTTACTGCGACTTCAACTCTCACGCTGCCGGGCCTGAACTGCCGGAGGATGCCTACGTCGCCGCCCTGCTGACCGACCTCGACCAGGAACTGGCCGCCGTGCAAGGACGGCCGATCAGCTCGATCTTCTTCGGCGGCGGGACCCCGAGCCTGTTCAGTGCCGACGCCCTTGGCCGGCTGCTGCGTGGCGTGGAACAACGTATCCCGTTTGCGCCGGACATCGAAATCACCCTGGAGGCCAATCCGGGCACGTTCGAGCAGGACAAGTTCAAGGCCTACCGGCAAACCGGCATCAATCGTCTTTCCATTGGTGTGCAAAGTTTCCAGCCAGCCAAACTGCAGGCGCTGGGGCGTATCCACAATGGCGATGAAGCGGTCCGCGCCGCCGGCATGGCGCGCGCCGCCGGCTTCGACAACTTCAACATGGACCTGATGCACGGCCTGCCCGACCAGTCGCTCGACGATGCGTTGGGTGACCTGCGCCAGGCCATCGACCTGGGGCCGACGCACCTGTCGTGGTACCAGCTGACCGTGGAGCCGAACACGGTGTTCTGGAACCAGCCACCCGAGTTGCCCGAGGACGACATCCTCTGGGACATCCAGGAGGCCGGCCAGGCACTGATGGCCGAGCACGGCTTCCGCCAGTACGAGGTCTCGGCCTATGCCCAGGCTGGGCGCGCTGCCCGGCACAACCTCAACTACTGGCGCTTTGGCGACTTCATCGGCATCGGCGCCGGTGCCCACGGCAAGCTGACCTTCGCCGACGGGCGTATCCTGCGCACCTGGAAAACCCGCCTGCCCAAGGATTACCTGAATCTGGCCAAGCCGTTCAAGGCCGGCGAAAAGCAGCTCCCAGTCGAAGAACTGCCGTTCGAGTTCCTGATGAACGCCCTGCGCCTGACAGATGGGGTGGAAGCCGAACTGTTCACCCAACGCACCGGTTTGCCGCTGGCACAACTGCATGAGGCACGCCGCGCGGCCGAACAAAAGGGCCTTTTGCAGGTCGAACCGGATCGACTGGTGGCCACGCCAAGGGGCCAGTTGTTCCTCAATGACCTGCTGCAGTATTTCTTGACCTAAGGATGACCCATGGATCTGGTACTTGATTTGCTCGCGACGGTTTCTCGCTGGAGCCGCAGCAACCTGTCGGAGATTTCACTGGCCTTGGTAGGCTGCCTGCTGGTGCTGTTCGGCACCGATATCAAGGGCTGGGTGGAACAGCGCCTGGGCGGCCTGGCGGGCGCCCTGCGCGTACCGTTCATGGCCTTGCTGGTTATGATTGGCAGCGGCGCAGCGCTGATCTATGCCACGCCTTGGGTGGTGAAAGGGCTGAGCCAGTTCAACAACTATGCGCTGGCGCCGGTGTTGCTGGTGGTACTGGTGCTGATCGGGGTGGTGGCGGATCGACGGGGCTGAGCCACGGCCTTGCAGGAGCAACTGTCTTGCTCAAAATTTAAATGCGGATGCGGTCACTGTGGGAGCGGGCATGCCCGCGAACACCGGCAAAGCCGGTGCCATCCACCGCGTCGCCTGTTTCGCGGGCACGCCCGCTCCCACAGAAGTCCCGAGCGCTCTTGAGCACAGTCATAAAAAAACCGCCCTTCTCAAGGCGGTTTTTTTTCGCCTGCATTTCTGCAGGCATCAGCATATTGAAAGGCCGATCAGCCGATCAATCCACCTTCTCGAACTTCAAATCCCAAACTCCATGCCCCAGCCGCTCGCCGCGGCGCTCGAACTTGGTGATCGGGCGCTCTTCCGGGCGCGGCACGTAGGTACCGTCAGCCGCACGGTTGCGATAGCCCGGGGCAGCGCTCATCACTTCCAGCATGTACTCGGCATACGGCTCCCAGTCGGTGGCCATGTGGAACACGCCACCGGGCTTGAGCTTGCGTCGTACCAGCTCGGCGAACTCCAGCTGGACGATGCGGCGCTTGTGGTGGCGCGCCTTGTGCCATGGGTCGGGGAAGAACAGCATCAGGCGGTCGAGGCTGTTGTCAGCCACGCAGCGGTTCAGCACTTCGATGGCATCGCAGTCATAAACCCGCAGGTTCTTCAGGCCCTGGGTCAACACGCCGTTGAGCAGCGCGCCTACACCCGGACGGTGTACTTCCACACCGATGAAATCCTGTTCAGGCGCGGCAGCAGCCATTTCCAGCAGGGAATGGCCCATGCCGAAGCCGATCTCCAGGGTGCGCGGCGCCGAACGGCCGAACACCTGGTCGTAGTCCACCGGGCTGTCGGCCAGCGGCAGGATGTACAGCGGGCCGCCCTGCTCCAGGCCACGTTGCTGGCCTTCGGTCATGCGCCCGGCGCGCATCACGAAACTCTTGATGCGGCGGTGCGGGCGGGCTTCGCCGTCGGGGGTGATCGGCGTATCGTGCGATTCAGTCATCAGGGGCTCTTACTTGATCAGACCATCCAGCGGCGAAGAGGCGCTGGCATAGAGTTTCTTCGGCATACGGCCGGCCAGGTAGGCCATGCGACCGGCAACGATGGCGTGCTTCATGGCCTCGGCCATCAGCACCGGCTGCTGGGCGTGGGCGATGGCCGAGTTCATCAGCACCGCTTCGCAGCCCATTTCCATGGCGATGGTGGCGTCGGACGCGGTACCCACGCCAGCATCGACCAGCACCGGCACCTTGGATTCCTCCAGGATGATCTGCAGGTTGTAGGGGTTGCAGATACCCAGGCCGGTACCGATCAGGCCAGCCAGCGGCATGACCGCAATGCAGCCGGCTTCGGCCAGCTGGCGGGCGATGATCGGATCGTCGCTGGTGTAGACCATCACATCGAAACCATCCTTGACCAACACTTCGGCGGCCTTGAGGGTTTCGATCACATTGGGAAACAGGGTTTTCTGGTCGGCCAGCACTTCCAGCTTGACCAGGTTGTGGCCATCCAGCAGTTCGCGGGCCAGACGGCAGGTGCGCACGGCTTCGACCGCGTCGTAGCAGCCAGCGGTGTTCGGCAGGATGGTGTAGCGGTCCGGTGGCAGCACATCGAGCAGGTTCGGCTCGCCCGGATTCTGGCCGATATTGGTGCGGCGCACGGCAACGGTGACGATCTCGGCACCCGAGGCTTCGATAGCCAGGCGGGTTTCTTCCATGTCACGGTACTTGCCGGTACCGACCAGCAGGCGCGACTGGAAAGTACGCCCGGCCAGGGTGAAGGGCTTGTCGCTACGAACGTTGCTCATGGTTGTTCCTCGGGAAAAGGTTGCTGGGCTTGCAGGTGAATCGCCGGCCGGAATCAGCCGCCACCGATGGCGTGGACCACTTCGACCTGGTCGCCATCATTCAACAGCGTGCTGTCGTGCTGGCTACGCGGCACGATATCCAGGTTCAGTTCCACCGCGACGCGGCGCCCGGTCAGCTCCAGGCGGGCCAGCAGGGCCGCGACGCTTTCGCCAGCGGGCAATTCGTAAGGTTCACCGTTCAGTTGAATGCGCATGCGCACGGCCACCATTGTTCTTTGGGGCCCGCATTCTAGCGCCGAACCGCCCCGCAACCCAAGGGCGCTGCACGCCATTAGTCGCGATTGTGGACCACTCGGTCAACCGAGCCGCCAGGCTGCCAGGCCCAAGCACAGCCAGCCGGCGAGGAAGCACAGGCCACCAATCGGAGTGATGATGCCCAGCTTGCCCAGGCCGCTGAGGGTCAGCAAGTACAGGCTACCGGAGAACAGCACTATCCCCACGGAAAACAGGCCGCCAGCCCAGCCGACCAGCCGCCCTGGCAGGTGCACCGAGAGAACGGCGACAGCAAAGATGGCCAAGGCATGTACCAACTGGTAGGTCACACCAGTCTGGAAGATCGCCAGATAATCGGCCGTGAGCCGGCTTTTCAGGCCGTGGGCGGCAAATGCACCCAAGGCGACACCGGTGAAGCCGAAAAAGGCGGCAAGCATCAGGAAGCTGCGAAGCATGGGACGACTCCTTGGATCGGGTCTGTATAATGGCCCCTTCCACCCGTACGGCCAAGCCATCGCCATGCTGCCAACCCTTCTCCGCCGCCTCTCCCGCGCCCTGCTCTGGTTCGCTGCCGGCAGCATCGTGCTGGTGCTGGTGTTCCGCTGGGTGCCACCACCCGGTACGGCGCTGATGGTCGAGCGCAAGGTGCAGTCCTGGGTGAATGGCGAGCCGATCGACCTGCAGCGCGACTGGGAGCCGTGGGAGAATATCTCCGATGACCTCAAGGTCGCGGTCATTGCTGGCGAGGACCAGAAGTTCGCCAACCACTGGGGGTTCGACATCCCGGCCATCCAGGCGGCGCTGGCCTACAACGAGCGCGGCGGCAGCATTCGCGGTGCCAGCACCCTGACCCAGCAGGTGGCCAAGAACCTGTTCCTGTGGTCCGGGCGCAGCTGGTTCCGCAAAGGGCTGGAGGCCTGGTTCACCGCGTTGATCGAGCTGTTCTGGTCGAAGGAGCGGATTCTCGAGGTCTACCTGAACAGTGCCGAATGGGGCAAAGGGGTGTTTGGCGCCCAGGCGGCAGCGCGCTACCACTTTGGCGTCGATGCTAGCAGGCTTAGCCGCCAGCAGGCGGCGCAGCTCGCGGCGGTGCTGCCGAGCCCGATCAAGTGGAGCGCCAGCCGGCCGAGTGCCTACGTAGCCAGCCGGGCCAGCTGGATTCGCCGGCAGATGAGCCAGTTGGGCGGGCCCAGCTACCTGATGCAGCTCGACACTTCGCGCAAGCTTTGAGCCTTATGGGGCTGCTGCGCAGCCCATCGCGACACAAGGCTGCTCCTACAGGGGATCGCAGTCTCTTGTAGGAGCGGCCTTGTGTCGCGAAAGGGCCGCAAAGCGGCCCCAAAATCTCCCAGCCAATAAAAAAGCCGCTCACCCTATCCGGGCCAGCGGCTTTTCCTTGCAGCCAGGGCTCGATCAGGCCGCGATCAGCGCCTTGACCTTGTTCATCGCATTCTTCTCAAGCTGGCGAATCCGCTCAGCCGAAACGTTGTACTTGTCCGCCAGCTCGTGCAACGTGGCCTTCTCCTCTGCCAACCAGCGCTGGTAGAGAATGTCGCGGCTACGTTCGTCCAGCCCTTGCAGTGCTTCGTGCAGGTTGCTGGTGGAGTTGTCGCTCCAGTCGGCATCCTCAAGCTGCACCGCCGGATCGTAGCGGTGGTCTTCCAGGTAATGCGCAGGCGACTGGAAGGCACTGTCGTCGTCAGCTTCCGCTGCCGGGTCGAAGGCCATGTCCTGGCCGCTGAGGCGGCTTTCCATCTCGCGCACTTCACGCGGCTCCACGCCCAGGCTTTCCGCCACGCGGTGCACTTCGTCGTTGTTCAGCCAGGCCAGACGCTTCTTCTGGCTGCGAAGGTTGAAGAACAGCTTGCGCTGGGCCTTGGTGGTGGCCACCTTGACGATGCGCCAGTTGCGCAGGATGAACTCGTGGATCTCTGCCTTGATCCAGTGCACGGCGAACGACACCAGGCGCACGCCCATTTCAGGGTTGAAGCGCTTGACGGCTTTCATCAGGCCGACGTTGCCTTCCTGGATCAGGTCGGCCTGGGCCAGCCCGTAGCCGGCATAGCTACGAGCGATATGTACGACGAAACGCAGGTGGGCCATCACCATTTGACGAGCGGCCTCGACATCCTGCTCATAATAGAGACGCTCGCCCAGATCACGCTCCTGCTCGACAGTCAGCAGCGGAATGCTGTTGACCGTGTGCACGTAGGCTTCCAGGTTTGCACCGGGTACCAGGGCATAGGCAGGTTGCAACGATGTGGTCATTCAAGAACCTCCGACTTACAGAACTCACGCCTTGTGGGCGCTGCCAACATTGACCTGGAACGACGGTACAAGTTCCATAGTGAAGAATTTGTCAATGCTGGCACGTAAAAACTATCGCGGCGCCAGCTCGTTCAGATGGCGGGCCACTGCGATCCATGCACCGATATACCCCAACAGCACCGCTCCGATCAAGAGCGACAGACCATCGGACGCCGGCACCCCGCCCAGGGCGAAGTCGCTGCCGTACAGCCCGGACAGCCCTACCACCGCCTCGTTCAGCCAGTTCAGGCCAAACGCCAGTATGCCCCATGCGATCACACCTGCGCCCAGGCCATACAGTGCGCCCATATAGAGGAAAGGCCGCCGTACGTAGGCGTCTGTGCCACCGACCAGCTTGATCACTTCGATCTCGGTACGGCGGTTTTCAATATGTAGACGAATTGTGTTACCGATTACTAACAGCAGGGCAGATATCAGCATCACGGCCAGGCCGAAGACGAAGCGGTCACCCAGCTTGAGAATGGCCGCCAGGCGCTCGACCCAAACCAGGTCGAGTTGCGCAACTTCCACCCGTGGCAGCTCCGACAGGCGCTGACGCAAGGCTTCCAGGGCCGGTTTGTCAACTTCGGTAGGGGTCACCACTACCACGCCAGGCAGCGGGTTGTCAGGGAGTTCACGCAGGGCTTCGCCCAGGCCGGACTGCTGCTGGAACTCCTCCAGCGCCTGCTCGCGGCTGACATACTGCGCGTCGGCCACGCCGGGCATGCCCTTGATCTCGTCGCGTAGCGCCTCGCCTTCGCGGCTGCTGGCATCAAGCTTGAGGTACAGCGAAATCTGCGCGGCGCGCTGCCACGAGCCGCCAAGCTTCTCGACGTTCTTCAGCAGCAACGACAGGCCCATGGGCATGCTCAGCGCCACCGCCATCACCAGGCAGGTGAAAAAGCTGCCGATCGGCTGCTTGCCCAGCCGGCGCAGGCTGTCAGCCAAGCTGGCACGGTGACTTTCCAGCCAGGCATGCAGCAGCGTGCGGAAATCCGGGCCGTCATCGTCGTCGTGCTTTTTCTTCGCCGGTTGCGGGTCGGCCGGCTTCGGCGCAACCCGCTCGGAAACCTTTGGCGTACGTGTAGTGCTCATTGCCCGGCCTCCCCATCGCCGATCAAGCGGCCGCGCTGCAAGGTCAGCATGCGGTGGCGCATGCGCGCAATCAGTGCCAGGTCGTGGCTGGCGATCAATACCGTGGTACCCAGGCGGTTGATGTCCTCGAACACCCCCATGATCTCCGCGGCCAGGCGCGGATCGAGGTTACCGGTGGGTTCGTCGGCCAGCAGCAGGGCTGGCTGGTGGACGATGGCGCGGGCGATGCCCACCCGCTGCTGCTGCCCGGTGGACAGATCGGCAGGAAACAGCTCGCCCTTGTCGGCCAGCGACACACGCTCCAGCGCCGAGTCCACGCGCTTGGCGACCTCGGCCTTGGACAGGCCGAGAATCTGCAGCGGCAAGGCGATGTTGTTGAACACCGTGCGGTCGAACAACAGCTGGTGGTTCTGGAACACCACGCCGATCTGCCGGCGCAGGAATGGGATCTGCGAATTGCTGATCTGGCCCAGGTCCTGTCCGGCCAGCATCAGCTTGCCGCTGGTCGGGCGTTCCATGGCCAGCAGCAGGCGCAGCAAGGTGCTCTTGCCCGCGCCCGAGTGGCCGGTGACGAACAGGAATTCGCCCCGGCGCGCCCGGAAACTCAGCTCATGCAAACCCACATGACCATTGGGATAGCGCTTGGCAACCTGTTCGAATCGGATCATGTTCAGTCTCGCTCGGCGAACAGAGCCTTGACGAACGGCTCGGCTTCGAAGGTACGCAGGTCGTCGATGCCTTCACCGACACCGATGAAGCGGATCGGCAGCTTGAACTGCTTGGCCAGGGCAAAGATCACCCCGCCCTTGGCAGTGCCGTCCAGCTTGGTCAGGGCCAGGCCGGTCAGTTCGACGCTCTGGTTGAAGTACTTGGCCTGGCTGATGGCATTCTGGCCGGTGCCAGCATCGAGTACCAGCAGCACTTCGTGCGGCGCCTCGGCGTCGAGCTTGCCGATGACCCGGCGGACCTTCTTCAGCTCTTCCATCAGGTTGTCTTTGGTGTGCAGACGGCCAGCGGTGTCGGCGATCAGCACATCGACACCACGAGCCTTGGCGGCCTGTACGGCATCGAAGATCACCGAAGCGGAGTCGGCGCCGGTGTGCTGGGCGATCACCGGTATCTGGTTACGCTCGCCCCACACCTGCAGCTGCTCGACCGCAGCAGCACGGAAGGTGTCGCCAGCAGCCAGCATCACTTTCTTGCCTTCGAGCTGCAGCTTCTTGGCCAGTTTGCCAATGGTGGTGGTCTTGCCGGCGCCGTTCACACCGACCACCAGGATCACATAGGGCTTGTTCTGCGCCTGTACCACCAGCGGCTGCTCGACCGGGCGCAGCAGCGCAGCCAGTTCTTCCTGCAACGACTTGTACAGGGCATCGGCGTCGGCCAGCTGCTTGCGGGCAACCTTCTGGGTAAGGTTCTGGACGATGGTCGAAGTGGCTTCCACGCCAACGTCGGCAGTCAGCAGGCGGGTTTCGATCTCGTCGAGCAGGTCGTCGTCGATGACCTTCTTGCCCAGGAACAGGCTGGCCATGCCCTCGCCGATGCTGGCGCTGGTCTTCGACAGGCCCTGCTTGAGGCGGGCGAAGAAGCCGGGCTTGGCCTGCTCGGCCTGTGCGGCGACCGGGGCTGCAGCCACAGGGGCAGCAGGCTCTGGCGCTGGGCGCTCCGGTATGGCGGGCGGCGCTTTGGGCTCCAGATCCGGCACCAGGGCCACGGGCTCTTCGGCAACCGGCAGCACCAGGTTGCTGACAGGTGCGGCCGATTCGACGACCGGGGCTGGCTCGACCGGCGCCGCCTGCAAGGGCATTGACGCGACCGGCTGCGGTGCAGGTGCCACCAGCGGCGGGGACGCGACCGGCTCGGGTTCAGGGGCCTGCAACGGTTGGGATGCAACCGGTTCGGGGACAGGGGCCTCGACCACCGGGGATTGGACGGGTGCGGCGACCTGCTGCGGTTCTGTCAGCTGCGGAGCCGCAGGGGCCTGAACCGGTTCAGGGGCCTGTGGCACTTCGGCGGTAGAACCCTCGACCGGAGCGGCTGCAGGCTGCTCGACGGCTGGGGGTTCATCCGCGGGCACTTCCGTTGCCACAGGTTGCTGCGGTTTCTTGCGAAACCAGCTGAACAGGCCTTTCTTCTCACCAGCCTCGGCTGGCGCTTTTTTGTCGTCGTTGGAACCAAACATGGAAGACGGCTATCTCAGGGTAGCGATGGGCCAGCTATGGCGCATCGGGAATTCTCTCTACGCAGAACAGACTATCTTGAAGCCGGCTGGTTCATGCGCAACGTTTTGTCTTAGTGTCCTGCGGGCCAGAACGGCGACAGGCATGGTCGCCAGGCAACCGGATCAGTATCCTAGCACCTCCTGGCCCGCCGACGCTAAACCAGCGGGCCGCCGAACAGGTTAAACACCGTATGAATGCTCTAGCCCGCCGCGCCGCTGGCCTGTTGCTCGGCACGCTCTGCCTGCCGCTCGCGGCTTTCGCCGCCGATGTGCAACCCACCCACGAATTCATCCTCGACAACGGCCTGAAAGTAGTCGTGCGCGAGGACCACCGCGCCCCGGTTGTGGTCTCGCAGATCTGGTACAAGGTTGGCTCAAGCTACGAAACCCCTGGCCAGACCGGCTTGTCCCACGCGCTGGAACACATGATGTTCAAGGGCAGCGCCAAGGTCGGCCCTGGCGAGGCCTCACGTATCCTGCGTGACATTGGCGCCGAAGAAAACGCTTTCACCAGCGACGACTACACCGCCTATTACCAGGTACTGGCCCGCGACCGCCTGCCAGTGGCCCTGGAACTGGAGGCCGACCGCCTGGCCAGCCTGCGCCTGCCCGCCGACGAGTTCAGCCGCGAAATCGAGGTAATCAAGGAAGAACGCCGCCTGCGCACCGACGACCAGCCCAACGCCAAGGCGTTCGAGCTGTTCCGCGCCATGGCCTACCCGGCCAGCGGCTACCACACCCCGACCATCGGCTGGATGGCCGACCTGGAGCGCATGAAGGTCGAGGAACTGCGCCACTGGTACGAATCCTGGTACGCCCCCAACAATGCCACCCTGGTGGTGGTCGGCGATGTCACCGCCGATGAGGTCAAAGGCCTGGCGCAAAAGTACTTCGGCAGCATCCCCAAACGTGCCGTGCCGCCGGCCAAGTTGCCGCTCGAACTGGCCGAACCAGGCCAGCGCCAGCTGACCCTGCACGTGCGCACCCAGTTACCGAGCCTGATCTACGGTTTCAACGTACCTGGCCTGTCCACTGCCAAGGAACCGCGTACGGTGCATGCCCTGCGCCTGATCTCGGCGCTGCTCGACGGCGGCTACAGCGCTCGCATGCCGGCACGCCTGGAACGTGGCCAGGAGCTGGTGGCCGGTGCTTCGTCCAGCTACAACGCCTTCACCCGCGGCGACAGCCTGTTCCTGATCTCGGCCACGCCGAACGTGCAGAAGCAGAAAACCCTCGCCGATGTCGAGAAAGGCGTCTGGCAGCTGCTGGATGAACTCAAGACCACCCCTCCAAGCGCCGAAGAGCTGGAGCGCGTACGCGCCCAGGTCATTGCCGGCCTGGTCTACGACCGCGATTCCATCAGCAGCCAGGCCACCACCATCGGCCAGCTGGAAACCGTAGGCCTTTCCTGGAAGCTGATCGACAGCGAACTGGACGAACTCAAGCGCGTTACCCCGCAGGACATCCAGAACGCCGCGCGCACCTACTTCACCCGCGAACGCCTGAGCGTTGCCCATGTATTGCCCGAGGAGTCCGCTCATGAGTGATCGCCGCGCACCACGCCCAACCCTGCTGGCCACGGGCATTCGCGCCCTGGCGCTGGCAGCGGTGCTGGCCGCCCCGGCCATGGCCGACAACGCCGCCAAGGCCGATACCAACGCGGCACGCCCGGCCAACACCTTGCAGTCTCTGGCCGAGCTGGATGGCAAGGCGCCCAGCCGGCGCCAGTTGAACATCCAGCACTGGAACACCGCTGAAGGCGCCCGGGTATTGTTCGTCGAGGCCCGCGAACTGCCGATGTTCGACCTGCGCGTCACCTTCGCTGCCGGCAGCAGCCAGGATGGCGACACGCCAGGCCTGGCCGCCCTGACCAACGCCATGCTCAACGAGGGCGTGGCCGGCAAGGACGTGACTGCCATCGCCGAAGGCTTCGAGGGCCTGGGCGCCGACTTTGGCAACGGTTCCTATCGCGATATGGCCGTGGCCTCGCTACGCAGCCTCAGCGCCAAGGACAAGCGCGAGCCAGCACTCAAGCTGTTCACCGAGGTGACCGGCAAGCCTACCTTCCCCGAGGACGCCTTCAAGCGCATCAAGAACCAGATGCTGGCCGGCTTCGAATACGAGAAGCAGAACCCCGGCAAGGTCGCCAGCAAGGCGTTGTTCGCCAACCTCTACGGCGACCACCCCTACGCACACCCGAGCGATGGCACCGCCGAGAGTATCAATGCCATCAGCCTGGCACAGCTGCGCGCTTTCCATACCAAGGCCTACACTGGCGGCAATGCGGTCATTGCCCTGGTTGGCGACCTCAGCCGTAGCGAGGCCGAAGGCATAGCTGCCCAGGTATCCGCCGGCCTGCCCAAGGGCCCGGCACTGGCAGCACCGGCACAACCCGCTGAAACCTACCCGAGCCTCAACCACATCGATTTTCCGTCGTCACAGACTCACCTGATGCTCGCCGCATTAGGTATCGACCGCCAGGATCCGGATTGGCCAGCGCTGTCGCTGGGCAACCAGATTCTCGGTGGTGGCGCCTTTGGTACCCGATTGATGAGCGAGGTGCGCGAGAAGCGCGGCTTGACCTACGGCGTGTACTCGGCATTCAGCCCGATGCAGGTACGGGGCCCGTTCATGATCAACCTGCAAACCCGTGCCGAGCTGAGCGAAGGCACCCTCAAGCTGGTGCAGGGAATTCTCGCCGACTACCTCAACACCGGCCCTACCCAGCAAGAACTGGACGACGCCAAGCGCGAGTTGGCCGGGAGTTTCCCACTGTCCAATGCAAGCAATGCGAGCATCGTCGGCCAACTGGGCGCCATCGGTTTCTACAACCTGCCACTGACCTGGCTGGAGGACTTCATGCAGCAGTCCCAGGCACTCACGGTCGAGCAGGTCAAGGCAGCCATGAACAAACACCTGTCAGCGGATAAACTGGTGATGGTCACCGTGGGCCCGAAAGTGCCACAGAAGCCGCTGCCTGCCCCCACTGACAAGCCCTCCGAGCAGCCGCTCGGGGTACCGGAGCACTAATGCCAAGATCCACCCC
>MTEU01005389.1_pt1 | contig 42642 bp, 69 predicted proteins | sample 1042701 | NCBI WGS metagenome assembly MTEU01 (sample SAMN06185813, study PRJNA358809) | soil metagenome | isolation source: naturally attenuated soil | place: India | collected 2015-05-23
GCTGCCGGGGTTTTCTAGCAATCGAGGCACTGGCCGGCTGATCCTCGTCGCAGGTATCCCGAAGGGCCGCTGCGCTCGGCGGTTTATTTGGTGCGGGCTGCGAGCATGGCGTCGGCTATCCGGTACGATTCCTCAGCGACATCCTTGTGCACATACGGCAGGCGGTCGCTGTGGTGTTCCATCAGGATCGGGAGTGCCTTCGCTGCGAAGTAGTCGCGAAGGGTCATGCCGTCGTGCTCGTTGTGCTGGCCGTAACGCTCGCCACTCAGCAGCGTTACCGGGAAAGCTGGAATATCCTTAGCTTGCTGATCCATCTCAATCTCCTTTCCAATTCCTTCTCCACCAATCCCACATGTACAGCGCAGCGAGGATGGCGCAGAGGATCAGGACTTCGGGGCCGGTTAGCATGGCGTGCTCGATTCAGCATCAAGCTCGTCTTGGTGCTGGCTGAGGGCCTTGAATAGGTATTCAGGGCATGGCACCCAGTCGTGCCCGTCAAAATTCTCAATCGACCAGTAGAAACAGCCGCCTTCTTCCTTGATGGCAAGGCAGCCGTAGTAGTTACCGACCTCGCCAATGTCTCGGATGCGTGTGTCGCTCATCTCATCCTCCTATGTGCTGATGGGTGCCCATGGGGCGGGGTCAGTCTTCGTAACGTTCTTCCAGCTGCTCGCGCGCCTCTTGAGCGGCAAATTCGATATCCTCTAGGTCAGCTTGACGCTGGCCGGCCGGCTCCAGCCCGTTATTAGCGAGTGCCTGAATTGCGGCGATGATCTGCTTCTTGTCCATGCCCCTTCCTCTTGATTGTTCCTATCGCTTACCTGGTTATCAATTGAGCGTCCCAGCATCCGTCGTCAGGATGCATAAGCCCGACAGGCCCCAATTCCCCTCCGCCGTGTGTTGGTTGCTTGCATGTCAGCGTAAAGCCCTGCTTTGCCGCCCACTGATAGGCATGTATAGGCGATGAGAAATAGCCTTTCACGAAGACGCCTTTTTCATCCATGAACCACCAGTCGCCGTTGTTTCCGTCATGCAGGACCAGCGTCTCGCGGGTCACCCTCTCGAAAATATTCCGCTGTTGGCTCATGGCATTGCTCTCCATTCTGTTAATCCCCGCTGCAGCCTGTCTCCAAGCTGCTCCAGTAATGCTTTCCTTCACGCTGCACTGTCCGGGTCATCCTCACGGTTCGGTCATCACCTCGCGCACCGTCTGCCCCTCTATGGCTTGTTGTGCGCGCCGGTCGCCGTAGGGCGCAGCGTCTTTTTTCATCGGTTTACTGTCCTCCGGTGTTCCTGATTTCCTGATGCGCCCTGTTGCCAAGGCTATTGCGGTTTCATAAGCCCGCTGGCTCGGAGCTTTTCAATTAGCTCAGGGGTTTCCTTAAGAAGCCAACAGGCCGGCATGGAAACTATCTTTTGCTTGCGTTCGCGACCGACCAAGTCGAGTACGACGTTTCCGCATACGGCGTGGCCGGTCTTGCAGAAGGTTCCAGATCGCCAGGCAAGCTTGTGCCCTGGGTAAAGCTCATAACCGTTGATGATCACGCGGTCGCCCATATCAGTCTCCTAGTGATCGGCTCATTTCCCGCTGCCCACTTCAGAGGAATGGGCAGAAGGAATCGTCTCGCCGATATCTCGCGCTCCGTACCCGCTGCTGATTGCAGGCCGTAAGGCTTCGGTTGGTTGGCGGTGGGCTTCCCTCGCACGCGCCTCGATCAGCGTTGGCGCGTGGTCATCGGGTATATACAACCTGCTGCGTACAGCCCTGGTGCCGGTTGAGTGAGGCACACAGCAGGAGGTCCGGCGCCCCTCATAGCCGAGGCTCGGGGCGCTAATTCGATTCCGTGTTTCTGGCCTCCGTTACTTGCCACGGTGGGCTGGGCTGATAATTCGGAAATTCCGAATTACCTCTCTCCGCTGCGATTCCTTGTCTGAGTCGTCTCTTGCCCGCTGCCGCAACTGGCGTCGCATCGGGTGACATTTCGCAACTTCGCGTGGCTGCATGTGGAGCCACGGCCAGTTCCAGAGCTGGCATGGGGCGGGGAATTTGTTGATCGCGCTGTATGCCGAAGCAGACCCCGCCGCGATGTTCCCAATCTGTTAAAGAGCTTTAGGCCTTAGCCAGGGCATCTCTGCCGTTCGGCGCGGTGTTCTGCGCTTCGATGGATGTAATTTAAGCATGCTGAATTTATCGGTCAAGTCTTTTTTTAAGTTTGCTGAAATTTATGGGCAACAAAAAGCCCGCAGAGGGCGGGCTAGTGGGTCAGTGTTCTGATCCGGTCCAGATGACGTGGACGCTTCCGTCTGGTCGTCGTCGAATGGTCACGTTGTCGGCCTGCTCGATCTCCTCAAGAAGGCGCTCCCAGTCATCTGGGCTATCATCAGGCCCCGGCCTCAGATTGGCCTGCCGCTCGCGCTGGGCGGTAGGCGCCGAGATTGCCAGGTTTACGCGGCGCACGAGCCTGGTGTAGCTGGAGAGCTGGTTTTGATGGTGAAGGGTTGCCGCTCCTCGCATGTGAATCCTCCTTACTGCTGGATATCCACACAGTAATTGTGAGGGTTTCACCGGGCAAGAGGAAACATGGTGGCCGGTTGCCACATGTAAAGAAGTGGCTCAGACCTAAGTAGGAGAAGGTTTGTAGGTGCTGCACCAGAAAAGCAAAACCCGGCCGTAGCCGGGTTTCAGGCACCATCTAGGATTGCGACTCCAGAAGATGGCGGCCACCTCTCGGTGGACTTAAAGCCCGATGCGAAAGCAGAGCGGGAACGGAGGTAAATATAGGCCTTGAGGTGCATTTGCGTCAATGCACGAATGCACGAATGCGTTACACAGCTCAAACTCGGTTTACGAGATGCGGGAAGCCCAAAGCCGTGAGCATGCAACGCTGGATGGCAGCCAGATCTTCTGGGTCGACGTACTGATTTACGTACTGCCGCTGCCCTCCGGCATCCTGATACCAGGGAAGATTTAGCCGGTGAAAGCCTGCCGTATAGATCATGTCGCACTTAACCCAAACGCTGGGCTCTGGATAGGGAGCGGGTAATGGAGGGTCGATCGCCAGGTTGTAGTGGTAAGGCTGTTCCGGCCGTGGCGCAGTTGTGCTTATGGGCAGGACGGTGCACAAGCCTGACCTTCCTCGGAGGCGAGGCGATATCACGATAGCCGGCCGCCGCTTCACGATCTCAGGTTCCTTTAGTCCTTGAAAGTCGCAGATAACAATCTGTCCCGCTGGCGGGTGGAACGGTAATGGCATCCTTGCGTCCTTCGTTAAACCCTAACCTTGCTCGGCGCCACGATGTGGCCGACATAGTGGATCGTTTCGATCTGATCTGTCGGGATCGTGCGACGGCCGAATTGCTCGTTCACCGATTGCACCACGACTTCTTCGTCAGTGGCCTGTAGTAGCTCCTTAAGCATGCACTCGCCGTCATGCAGGCGGATCATGACGTACTCAAGCGGTACAAGGCGGTGGTTCGGCTCAACAACTGCAATCCATCCTGAGCGAATGGCCGGGGCCATTGAGTCCCCCTTAAGGCGCAGGGCGTAGGCTCCAGGGTCGCGGGATGGCACCTCAACAATGCCGTCCGCCTCATCCAGCGCGTACCAGTAACCCTCTGTGCCCATCTGCGCGGTACCCACGATTTGAATCTCGCGGTATGGACTAGTGATGTCTGGCCCAGTCTCGACGTTGCTCTCAATCCGCTCAGGGCCTTCCTCGACGGCAAGCCACATAGCACTGAAGCCAGTGGCTTTAGCGAGGGCAAACAGGTTATCCAGCTTCAGATTCTTACTGTCGCCTGAAAGCCATTGAGTGACGGCTGAGTTTGCCACGCCGCACTCAGCAGCAACCTGTGTCTTGGTTAGCCCGCTCATCTGGATGGCGCGGGCGATTCGTTCGTGTCGTTCCATAACACACATGTTAAGCATCCTGAATTTAAGCATGCACTCCGCTTAAGTATGTGCTTGACCTTGTTATTTAAGCATGCTGAAATTACGGCACGCTAACCCGAGGTCGAGCAATGAAGACTCAAGACGTGGCCGATTTCTTCGGCAGCAAGAAGAAGCTAGCGGACGCCCTCGGTATCCGCCCCAGCGCAGTAACCATGTGGGGGGAGACGGTTCCCGAGTCTCGCCAGTACCAAATTCAGGTCCTGTCCCGCGGCAAGTTCAAGGCGGTTCGCAAGGCTCCCGTAGCTGCATAAGCGACATCCCTGTCAGTGGTTTCCATGAATCCAGTATTGCCCGACGAACGGTAGGGCTCCACGGAAAGAGAAAAGAGGTTTTACGCGATGGAAGATTTCCTCAGAGCCACCCAGTCCGCAGTGCTGGACCACGAAGCCAAGGCCCTGGCAGCAAAGATGGGCGTTCCGCATGTGAGCCTGCTTCAGCGCGCAAACCCGGACAACGATGCCCATCACCTGACCATCGAGCACCTGTTCGGAATCCTGCTGCACACAGGCGATATGCGCCCCTTGGAAGCGCTGGCTGATTCGTTCGGCTTCGAGCTGGTAGCCAAGGAGCAGCCCAAGGCCCGCGACCTGTCAGCCGCAATGCTCCACGTCACCAAGGAATTTGCAGACGTTGCTCGCTCCGTGAGCGATGCGATGGATGACGGCCGTATCTCCCAGCACGAGCGCGCACAGATCAGCCGCGAGATCAACGAAGCCCGCCACAGCCTCGATGTGATGGAGGCTTCGGTAAAGGTCGCCTGATCGACAGGCGAAAAAAAGCCCGGAGGCAACCGGGCTTCGGAACAACTAACTAGCGAGAGAGATTATGGACAACGTTATTCAGATTGGCAACACCCAACGGGGGTTCACCCGGATGGACAACAGCATCATGGAGGCTCTGGCTGCAGTCGATCTGCCAGCCCGTGAGTTCCGCGTCGTGATGGCTATCGCCCGCCAGACCATCGGCTACAACGTCGAGAGCAAGCGCCTCTCTGCTGACGAGATCGGCAAGCTGACCAACATGCGCCGCGATGTCGTATCGAAGGCGATCAGTCACCTGCTCGAGCGCCGGATCATCTTCCGTGTCGGTGGTAGCCGTGGCGAGCTGGGTGTTTCTCCTTCTAACGAATGGTCCTTCTACGAAGAGAAGAAGGCGCGTCTCAGTGAGACCAAATCGTCTCACTCAGCACAAATCGTCTCACTCGTCACCGATGCGAGTGAGACCAAAACGGCAACTTCCCTTCTTTATACAAAGAAAGAACCCCTAGTAACTGTTCCTTCGGAACAGATTACTGCCCCCCAAGGGGGCGAGCCCGCCCAGGTCGAGAAAGATTCCGGGGTTTCGTTCGACGGCGAGGACTTCCAGGTCAGCTCCGACCTGATCACCAAGTGGGCGAAAGCCTACGCACCGGTTGACGTCGAGACTGAGATCGTTCGCGCCGCCGCCTGGGCTTCTGGTGCCAAGCCGAAGAAAGACTGGCGCCGCTTCCTGGTTAACTGGATGGCGCGAGCTCATCGCAAGGCAGCCGGTACCGTCAACGAAGCTGGCGTGCCGGTAGACAAGATCATCGACCTGTACCAGCGCGTCTGCCCGAACCTGCCGAAGGTCTCCGTCGCATCCGACAAGACTCTGCGCGGCCTGATCGTTGAGCGTTGGACCGAAGCGGAAACCCATCAGAACAGCCAGTTCTGGAAAACCATCTTCGACAAGGCTAACCGCCTGAGCCAGGTCTACTACCGCGGCGCCAACGTCGCCCCGCGCCTGGAGATCATCTGCTCGCGTGCCGTCTTCCGCCAGCTGGAGGAGCAAGCATGATCGAGCTCCATAGCCTGGAAGCTGAACACGGCGTCATTGGCGCCATGCTGATTCAGCCGCACCTGATCGATGTCATCTCCGAAGGCCTGTCTGCAGACGCCTTTGCCTATCCCGAGAACGCTGATCTGTATCGCCTGATCCTCGCGCTGCACGACGAAGGCAAGCCGGTTGACATCATCACCCTGGCCGACCGCCGCGGAACGCTCTCGAACGACCAGATGACTCTGGTATACGCCGCCGAGATCCAGAAGAACACCCCGAGCGCAGCCAACGCCAAGACCTACGCCGCGATTGTTCGCGACCGTGCCATTGCTCGCCAGATCGCAGACGCCGGCGCCCGCATCACCGAAGTGGCGCATGAGCAGGCCAGCGTCGAGGACAAGATCGCCCAGGCCCAGGCGCTCGCGCTCGGCCTTGATCTCTCCGGCACAGATGGGGAGTGCCAGCTGGTAGGCGACATCCTGGCTGACCACATCGAGATCCTGCAAGCGCGCCACGATCGCAGCGTCGCCGGCGTGACTATCGATGGATTGTCGACTGGCATCCCCGACCTGGATGGAAGCGTCCAGGGCATGAAGTCAGGCCAGATGATCGTCGTTGCGGGCCGCCCGGCCATGGGCAAGACAACCTTCGCCATGAACATCGCTGCCGAGGTCGCGGTGGAGCAGCGCAAGCCGGTCCTCGTCATCTCGCTTGAGATGAGCAAGGAGCAGCTTATGGATCGCCTGCTTGCTGCCGTCGGCGGTATCCCGCTGCCCGCCCTCAAGGATGGTACCTGCACGCATGAGTACTCGATGGAGCTCGCCGCTGCTGCGCTGAAGCTGCGTGACGCACCGATCACCGTGTCCGATGTGCCCGTGATGACCATGCCGCGCATTCGCGCAATCGCGCGCCGGCAGAAGCACCGCATGGGCGGAATGGCTTTGATCGTCATTGACTACCTGGGCCTGGTTGAAGGCGATGGCGGCAACCGCGTCGAGGACGTAACGGCCATGTCGCGCCAGATCAAGCTGCTGGCTCGCGAGATTGGCTGCCCTGTCATGGTCCTGTCGCAGCTCAACCGCGGTTGCGAGTCGCGCCCCGACAAGCGCCCGGTGCTGTCCGACCTGCGCGAATCCGGCGCCATCGAGCAGGACGCTGACATCGTGATGTTCGTGTACCGGGACGAGGTTTATCACCCGAACACGCCTGACGCTGGAATCGGCGAGATCCTGATCCGCAAGAACCGCGACGGGAAGATCGGCACCGTTCGCACGGCCTTCCAGGGCGACAAGTCGCGCTTCGTTCCGCTGGCGAACTACTGCCGTCCGGAAGCCGAAAGCAAGGAGGACTGGTGATGCGCAGCAAGCAGACCATCTTCCGCCACGGCGGCTACGAGATGCGCTCCCATTCCGAAACTCGCTGGGCATCGATCATGGATGCACTGTCGATCGGCTGGATGTATGAACCCGAGGTTTTCACTACTCGCCACGGCTGGTACGTGCCCGACTTCTTTATCCCGGCTGCCGGCGTGTACCTGGAAGTGAAGGGCGCTTCGCCATCTGAGGTCGAGAAAGAAAAAGCCCGCGACGTTGAGCTCAGTACCGGCTGCCCAGTCCTGTTCGGTTTTGGCGACATGGAGATTCTTGGCGGCGAGCTCTATCACGGAATGGTCAGCTACGAGCCGGAAGGCCACCGCGTTGCCTATTCGACCGCTGAGCTCGGCGACATCGTCCGCCAGTACCTCGACAGCCAGACCTATTCCGCTTACCTGCGCGCCGGCCACCGTCGCGAGCGCCCCGCATGTTCACTGCTTGGCGATGTGCTCGTTGAGGTCATCCAGGGCATGCAATCGCGCGAGCAGCTCGATCGCTACAAGCGCGAAATCCATGCGCCGCTCAATGCCGCGAAGGTTGAGCAGCACAGAACCAAGAGCCCGGCAGAACACGCCCTCGGCCTATTTGCCCAGCGCGCCGCCGTTTGGCGTGCTCAGGAGAAAGCAGCATGAGCACTATTCACGAAATGGCCGAAGCCTTCCACCAGGCCCGCACAGCCCCCGATGTAACAGATCGCGCTACTGGCCTAGAGGAGGCAGACCGCATCGGTGGCGTGGCGCTGGTACAGGCCAGGCTGCAGGGGCAGGGCGCTGAGCTCTGCATCGACTGCGACGAGGAGATTCCGGCCGCTCGGCGTCGTGCCGCTCCGTGGGCGGTGTGCTGCGTTGAGTGCCAGAGCTTGCGCGAGGGTCGCCATGGCTGACCTCATGCTCCGCTCCGACATGGACCGCCAGCGGCTGATCAGCTTCCTGCAGGGCTTGGACCTCTCCAAGCCTCGCAAGGTGGCCATCACCGAAGTCCGCAGCAAGCGCTCAGACGCCCAAAACCGTCTGCTCTGGCAGTGGAACGGCCTGATCCAGCAGCACCTGCGCGAGTCGTTCGGGCAGATCGCCAGCGCTGAGGAATGGCACGAGATCTTGGTCAGCAAGCTCTGGCCGTCCGAGGTTCACCCGGTAGAGCTGCCGGACGGCACCCGGTACCGCGTAGGCCGCGCCAAGACTCGAGCCTTCACGATCCAGCAGATGACCACTTACCTGGAGCTGCTTGACGCCTACTGCGCCGAGCACCTGGGCCTGTTGCTGCCGCACCCGGAAGACCTGATGTACGCCATCTATGGCGAGCGGAGGGCAGCATGACCCGCATCGTCTCCAAGAAGCTCCGCGACAGCGCCAAGGGCCAGAGCTGCACCCTTCGCCTTCCAGGATGCGGCCACGATGACGGCACGGTGGTTCTGGCTCACATCCCATGCGGCCACAAGGGCGTAGGCATGAAGGGTCCGGATGTCATCGCCTGCTTTGCCTGTGACCACTGCCACTCCGTGCTGGATGGCCGGCGCCGCGGCGAACTGACCGAGGGCGACCTTCTGCGCGCCCTGGCTGAAACACAACTGATCTGGTTCCGCGAGGGACTGCTGACCGTAAAGGGTGCCGCATGAAAGTCCCATGCCCCACCAACGCCAACCACGACACCACGGCATTCAGCAGCCGCCAGATCGTCTGGTGCCACGACTGCCGCAAGGAACACCCATGGCCGCTAAAGCCCGGCCAGCTCCCCCTGATCGCAAACAACAGAGCAACGAGGAAGCCGCAATGACTGACGCAAACAAACTCGCACAAACCCTGGCCGAGCGCGGCAGCCGTTACGGCGACTTCACCGACCACGCCCGCATCTGCCAGAACCTGAAGCGCACCATGTGTGCCGAGGCCGGCTGGGACCGCCTGACCGATGTGCAGAAGCAGTCGCTCGAGGTCATCGCGGACAAGGTTGGCCGCATCCTCTCCGGCGACCCGAACTACGCCGACAACTGGCACGACATCCAAGGCTACGCGAAGTTGGCCGAGGACCGATTGCCGTCTGACTTCGGCCAGCAGAACACCATCGACTGCCGCAGCGCTGAGCAGAAGGCGGGCGCATGAAGATCAGCCGAATCGACGTTATAGGCAGCAATGGAAATGACGGACTGCACTACGACCAGATCCTCTGCGGCGAGGCGTGGATTAACAGCGGAAGGCCTGACTGCCAAGGCCAATGCGGAAGCGCTTGCTCTCGCAATCGCGGACAAGATGCGGGAGCGCTGCAAGCCAATGGGGCTGCCGAAGTGGCGCCAGTGGGTGTCGGCCGAACTGTCGAGGATGAGCCCGCTGCTGCGCAAGATGGTGCGCGCTGCGCTGGAAGCGAAGGCGAGGGGGAGTAGATGACCGAAGTCCTGCTGCCCTGGCCGCCGAAGGAACTCAGCCCGAACTCGCGCAAGCACTGGCGAGCCAAGGCGCCGATCGCCAAGAGGTACCGTGCCGACTGCCACCTGCTTTGCAAAGAGGCCGGGATTGTCATGCCGGAAGGCCGAGCGCTGCTCGCAATTGAGTTCCTGCCGCCCGATCGGCGCAAGCGGGACGACGACAACATGCTCGCCGCATTCAAGGCTGGCCGTGACGGCCTGGCGGATGCGCTGGGCATCGATGACAACCGGTTCGTTACTCAGCTCAGCGTGAGCGACGAAACCGTGAAGGGCGGCGCGGTACGCGTTCGCATCATGCAGTACACCTCGGGGGAGGCCGCTTAATGGTCGCACGCAAACACGACGACGCAACGCTGATACGGGCGCTTGCGCAGAACAGCAACGCCAAGGCGGCCGCACTGCTCGACCTGGACATCCGCAACGTGGAGCGTCACCGGTCGCGCCTGATCCGGCTTGGCCTGCTGCAGCCAGCATCGGCCCCGGTCGAGATGGCGAACGCCACTGCGGAGACATACGTCATCACCGCAGCCGTGAACGCCACCAAGGCCCACGCAGGCTTCCTCAAGACGCTGCAGCTGTATTGCTCCATGCGCGGCGCCCGGCTGATCGTGATCCCAATGCGCTACAAGAACCCGACTCGCCGGGATGAAGTGGCCGATGACGACTGGTGGGATGCTCGCCTGTTGCCGTACATCACTCACGAGCGGACCAAGATTGCCCCCGGGCTGGTCGTGCTGGCGGATATCAAGATCCAGCCGACAGCCGTCAAGCCGCTGCAGGGCTGGCTAACCGTCTCCGGCCGTGACTCTGCCATCCTGGGGCACACCAAGATCGCGCTCGAGTCTGTCGCTACCCGCATGGGTGATCCGGCCAAGCTGGTACTGACCACTGGCGCCTGCACCGTTGAGCAGTACAGCGACACCAACGCCGGCAAGAAGGGCGAGTTCCACCACACGCTCGGCGCCGTAGTGGTCGAAGTGGACGGCCCGCGCAACCATATCCGCCACATCTGCCCGATGAAGGATGGCAGCTTCATCGACCTCGACACGAAGTACACCGTCAAAGGGCCTGAAAAGGCTCCGCGCGCTGAAGTGCTGACGATGGGCGACATCCATGCAGAGATGGCAGACCCAAGCGTCACAGAGGCCACCAGAGCCCTTGCCGCGCTGATCCAGCCGAAGCACCTGGTTCTGCATGACGTGCTGAACTTCGGGTCGGCCAGCCATCACAGCAAGTTTTTCGAGAAGTTCAAGCGCCACGTAGAGGGCACCTCAAGCGTGCTGCACGAGCTGAAGAAGACAGCGCGCCACGTTGACGACCTGGCTTCCTTCGCCGATCAGACGATCATGGTCAACTCCAACCATCACGACCACTTCACGCAGTGGCTGGAGAAGGCCGAGAACGCCAACGACCTCGAGAACGCCATCGTCTTCCACGAGACCAAGGCCGTCATGCTCAAGGCCATTGCCGATGGCGACTACTGCGACCCGTTCCGCTACTGGATGGACTGCCTGATGGAGCGTGGCGATCGGCTGAAGTGGCTGCGGCCTGACGAGTCGTTCATGCGCTTCGGGATCGACTTCAGCAACCACGGCCACCGCGGCCCGAACGGTGCGCGCGGCAGCACCCAGGCATTCGCCACCGTAGGAGCCAAGGTCACTCACGGCCACGGCCACGGCGCGCGAATCATCGACGGCGCCCACTCGGTCGGTACCAGCTCACAGATGAACATGGGCTACAACGCCGGCTCGCTGAGTTCCTGGACACACAGTCACGACATCACCTACGCCAACGGCAAGCGGACGCTCATTCACTGCGTCGGCGGTACCTTCTTTCGCCGCGATGCGGCAGCAGCACGGGGAGCAGCAGCATGAAGATGAACAGCGCGCGTCAACTATGGCATGACGCCTACTACCAGCGCCGGGAATCGACTACCTCCTACGCCCTCGAGGTGGGAATGCTGCAAGCCAGCATCCAGAAGACCGAGAAGGACCGCCGCACAGACGTGGCGCTCGATCAGGCGCTGTGCGGCATGGTGCAGTCAGTCATCGGTACGCTGCCGGCCAGCCTGCAGTGCTTCGGCCACTGGATGTACTCACCACTGGCCGACGACGACCACCGGGAGATTGCCGAGGAACTGGTGTTCGCCATGGCCGCCGCCAAGCTGCCGCGCATGACCGAGGCCAAGCGCGAGAAGGCGCAGTGCGTCGCCAGGGGAGTGCTCTATCGGTACCGCCGCCAGCATCAGGGAGGGCAGAGTTCGACGCCTGACCCGCTGCCGACGCCCGAGTGCTTCCGCGCCTGGCTGTTCGACGAGTACGGTGTGCGCCTCTGTAGCGAGAACTGGACCCGTGAGTGGGAGTCACATATCGATGCGTTCTTCCAGGCCTGCAACGACCTCGACAAGTCCGCGCTGGCTCCGGTTTCCGGCCTGCTGTACCAGTGGAAAGAGGCGGCGTGAATACGTGAGAAAAACGCTTGCATTCCCGTTCGGCTGAGGGCACACTTTCTCCATGCTGTGATTCCTTCGCCTGAGGGGATTGCAGCATCGTTTGGCAAGTAGCACAGCGGTAGTGCTCCAGGCTGTTAACCGGGCGGTCGTTGGTTCGAATCCAGCCTTGCCAGCCAATCAAGCCGCTATAGCTCAGTAGGTAGAGCGCCTGCCTTGTAAGCAGGATGCCAAGGGTTCGATTCCTTTTGGCGGCACCAATTCAAGAGCCCTGACTTCGGTCGGGGCTTTTTCGTTTCTGGACGACCTCTGAGTCGGTTTTTTTATGCCGATTAGAAAGCCAATCCGCGCTTCAGTCGGCAATCAAATACCAGTTTCGGGCGCTAAAGGCCGTTTGAATGGCTCGCCACCATGCGCCCAACCCAATCCCCGGCCTGCTTGCGATCGGCTACGCGCCACACGCAGCACACTGCGCGACCTGAGTACAGGTATCGCCCCGCAGACGTGCGGGGAATCGGGCTCTATTCCAGTTTCAACCTCTTCCGGCCCCATGCCTGCCTCCTTGCTCATAGGCGGATCGCACGCGCATGTGAGGCCGGACCAATCACCAACGAGACGAACCTATGCCCGACACCCACTCCGATGCCGGCCGCAATCAGGCCGAGCGCCTGGGTGCGCTCGAGCAGAACATGCGTCTCGCCTTATGGCGCCTGGATCACTACGAGCAGAAGCACGAGACCATCCCCCAGCGGGTAGATCGTCTTGAGCTGATCGCGCAGAACCAGTCGAAGCTGCTCGAAACCCTGTCCTCTGACGTAAAGGGGATGGGCATCAAGGTCATGTACGGCCTCGGGGCAGCGGGCGCAATCATCGCGGTCATCAACATGGTCGGGCCTCACATCCTTCGAGCGGTGATCCCATGAACCTGATCCCCGAATGGCGCAAGTGCTGGCGTCTCACCAGTGTGCAGCTCGCCATCATCACCGCAGTGCTCAACGCAGCAGCCGGTGCATGGGTAGCGTTCGAAGGCCACATCAACCCCGTCGCATGGGCCAGCGTGAACATGGCTCTCGGCGTGGCTATGGCTATCGCCCGGGTGGTGTCGCAGCCGAAGGTGACTGGTGAACCGAAGTGAGACGCCTACACGCCATCCTACTGCTACTTCGCATCGCTCTATGCGTATGCCTGAAGGTGGGGATGGAGGCGTGGAGGTATTGGCGAAAACAACTTAGGAGCCCGCATGAGCACATACATCGTTCACGCCATAGGCGTTGAGCACCAGATCACCGCGCACACCTACACCCTTGGATCTGAGGGGCTGAAGTTCATCGGTTCCGATGGCGTAACCGTTGCGATCTTCATCACGTTCGACTGGCTGAAGCTGGTCCAATCAGCTTCCTGATAAAAAATCAAGGGAAATCAAAATGGCAGCAGGCGGAAAGCGTGCAGGCGCTGGCCGTCCGGCTGGTCGCCGAAACAAAGTGACGGCCGACATCAAGGAGATTGCTCAGTCCTTTGGTGAAGAGGCCATCAAGTCACTGGTAGAGATCGTTCGTGACGGCGAGGCGCCCCATGCGGCGCGTGTGTCGGCGGTCAAGGAGTTGCTGGATCGCGGCTATGGCAAGGCCAAGCAGGCGCTCGAGCATTCGGGCGGCATGACATACAACGTAGTGACGGGTGTTCCTCATGGCTCAGACACAGACGATTGATCTGGGCTACCGACCAAGGCAGTGGCAGAAGCAGGTTCACAGCAAGCGCAAGCGGTTCACGGTGTGTGCGCTGCATCGCCGGGCTGGCAAGACTGAGCTGGCGGTGATGGAGCTGGTCGACAAGGCCATGCAGTTCCAGCTGGACCTTGGGTTGTTTGCCTACGTGGCGCCGTATCTCAAGCAGGCCAAGGCAATCGCCTGGCTGCGACTGAAGCACTACTGCCTGAAGATCCCAGGCGTTGAGGTCAACGAGTCCGAGCTGTGGATCAGGTTTCCGCACAACGGCGCGACGATTCGCCTGTTCGGTGGCGACAACGCTGACGCAATGCGCGGTCTTCGCCTTGATGGCTGTGTGATCGATGAGGTTGCGCAGATCAAGCCGGAGCTGTGGGAGGAGGTGGTGCAGCCCGCCCTGTCCGACCGCAAGGGCTGGGCGCTGTTCATCGGTACGCCGCACGGCCTGAACCTGTTCTCCAAGCTGTTCTTCGACGGCCAGTCCAAGGCTGATTGGCTGAGCGTCCGCTACACGGTGTACGACACCAAGGCGATCGAAGAGGGAGAGGTCACGCGCCTGCGGGCTGACATGAGCGAGAACGCATTCGCCCGCGAGTACCTGTGTGACTTCTCGGCGGCCGGTGATGACCAGTTGCTCAGCCTTTCGGAGGTTGAGGACTCAAGTCGCCGCACGCTGCGTGAGGATCAGTACAGCTTCGCTCCCGTCGTCCTGGGCGTTGACGTTGCCCGCTATGGCGATGACTCGTGCGTGATCATGCGGCGCCAGGGTCTTGGCTCGTTCGCTCCGCTGGTGTGGCAGGGCATCGACAACATGACCTTCGCCGGTCATGTGGCGCAGCAGATCACCCAGCACAAGCCTGATGCCGTGTTCATCGACGCAGGGCATGGGCAGGGCGTTATCGACCGGCTGCGGCAGCTCGGATTTCACGTCATCGAGGTTCATTTCGGCGGCGCTGCTGGGCATCCGCGATTCAAGAACAAGCGCGCCGAGATGTGGTACTCGATGGCCGATTGGATCAGGCAGGGCGGTGTTATCCCGGCTGACTCCAGGCTCAAGCAAGACCTTGCGACTCCGACCTACAGCTATGACAAGGCCGGCAAGATCCAGCTCGAGGCGAAGGATGACATCAAGGCCCGCGGCCTGCCGTCTCCAGACATCGCCGACGCTCTGGCCCTGACCTTCACATTCCCGGTGCAGAAATCCGACTACACACACGCTCATGGCTCTGCGCTGCTGAGCGATTACGACCCGTTTGCGAGGCAATGACCCATGTGCAGCAGCAAGCTTAAGAAGGTTATCAAGAAGGTTGACCCGCTGATGGGCGGCGACAAGATCCTCGACTCGCTCGGCCTGCCATCTGTGTTCGGCGACAAACACGGCTTCGTGCAGGAGCCGGTCGAGATGGGAGCCAACCAGGTCGCCAGCGCGCCGGAAGCTCCGACCGAGGTAGACGGTGGCGTGCTGGCTGCTCGTGAATCCGAGCGTCGCCGCCGCGCTGCTGCCGCTGGGCAGAGCAGCACCATCCTGACTGGCGGGCTTGGTTCCGCAAACACCGGGCAGAAAACTCTGTTGGGGGCGTAAATGGCTGACTCTCTGCGTCAACGGCTGGATCGCCGGCTCTCTCAGCTCAAGCTGGAGCGCGACCGGGGCTGGTTTCCGCTGTGGCGTGAGATCAGCGACCACATTGCCCCGGACATGGGGCGCTGGAATGCGACTGATGCGAACGAAGGCAAGCGCCGCGATCAGCTGATCATCAACTCGACGGGCCGGTCTTCGCTGAAGATCCTTGCCTCTGGCATGTTCTCCGGCATGACCAGCCCCTCGCGGCCGTGGTTCAAGCTGGCCACGCCAGATGCGGCGCTGATGGAGTTCGGCCCGGTCAAGTCCTGGCTGCACCAGGCCGAGAAGGTGCTGCAGGACGTGTTCGCACGCTCCAACCTGTACAACGTGTTGCCAACGCTCTACGCAGAGCAGGGCGCATTCGGCACCGGCGCCATTGCCTGCATGCCGGACGATGACGAGTTCGTGAGGTTCTACAACTTCACGGCAGGCAGCTACATGGCCGCCACGAGCGCCAGGCAGCAGGTGGACACGCTCTACCGCGAGTTCCGCATGACGGCGCGGCAGATGGCGCAGCAGTTCGGCAAGGACGCGCTGAGCAGCACTGTTCGCACGATGCTGGACAACAACCCGGACGGCTGGGTCGATGTCTGCCATGCAGTTGAGCCGAACGACGAGCGCGACCCATCGCGGCCAGACAATCGCAACATGCCGATTCGCTCGGTGTACTGGGAGAAGGGCGGCGACGCGGACAAGGTGCTGCGCCAGTCTGGCTTCCAGAACTCGCCGATCATGGTCCCGCGCTGGGATGTGAACGGTGAGAACGTTTATGGCGCCGGTCCTGGCTCCGTCGCGCTGGGTGATACCAAAGCCCTGCAGCTGATGGAGAAGCGCAAGGCGCAGATGCTGGAGAAGCTGGTCAACCCGCCAATGGGTGCGCCGGCGTCGCTGCGTGGTCAGCGTGCGTCGATCCTCCCGGGCGACATCACCTACCTGGACACGACCAACATCGGCCAGCAGTTCGCGCCGTTGCACGAGATCAACCCGTCAGCCTACTCGGCGCTGAGGGCGGAGATCGAGGCGCACGAGCAGCGTATCGAGTCCGCGTTCTTCGTCGACCTGTTCCTGATGATCAGTTCGATGGACGACGTGCGCACCGCGACTGAGATCGCCGCGCGCAAGGAAGAGAAGATGCTCATGCTCGGCCCGGTGCTCGAGCGCATGAACGACGAGCTGCTGGACCCACTGATCGATCGCGTGTTCGGCATGCTGCTCGAGCAATCGGCGCCGCGCTGGTCTGGCCTTCTGCCAGGCAATCCGATGCTGCCGCCGCCTCCGCAAGAGTTGGCCGGCATGGACCTCAACGTCGAGTACGTGTCGATCCTGGCTCAGGCCCAGAAGGCCCTCGGCGTTGCAGGCATCGAGCGTGCCGTCAGCTTCGCGGGCAACCTCGCCGGCATCCAGCCTGACATCGTCGACAAGATCGACTTTGACCAGGCCGTCGACGAGTACACCGCCATGCTGGGCGTGCCGCCGACCATGATCCGCTCGGACGAGGACGTTGCAGCGCTACGCCAGCAGCGCGCCGAAGCCCAGCAGCAACAGCAGGCGATGGAGCAGATGAGCGCGGGCATTCAAGGCGCCAAGCTCCTGTCCGAGACTAACGTCACCGACCCTAGCGCACTGACAGCACTGGTAGGCCAATGACCAACGCAAGCGATGAGCGCGCCCTGAAAGATGCGGCGCGAGAGGAGCGGCTTGCCCGCGAAACAACCTCGGCCGACTTCAAGTGGCTGATGAACGACCCGCGCGGGCGCCGCTTCGTGTGGCGCCTCATGGGCCGCTGCAAGGTGTTCGAGCCCGTCTTCAACACCCATGGCGGCGTAATGAACTTCAACGAAGGCCGGAGAGATACCGGCCTTTTTCTTTTGGGCGAGATCGATCGGCTGTGCCCCGCGCAGTTCGCGGTAATGGCAGCAGAGAACGCCCGCAAACCCGAGGAAACGGAAACCAATGACTGACTCGACTACAGCCAGCGCCCCGGAAACAACCACCAGCGCAGCGACAGACGTTCAGTCCGGAGCCCCAGTCGAAGCCCCTCAGCAAGCGCCGGTCACGCCGGAGCCTGCCGCAGAGGCCAAGCCAGGGGACACCGGCCAGCCGCCGCAGCCTGAGTACACCGACTTCTCCCTTGCCGATGGCATGGAGCTAGACGCCGAAGTGTTCGACAGCTTCAAGGGTATCGCCAAAGAGCTTGGCATTCCCCAAGAAGCCGCACAGAAGCTGATCGATCTCCAAGGCCAGCTCGAGGCGAAGCGCGCAGTGGCGCAGCAGCAGCAACTGGCCGAACAGGCGCAGCAATGGGCAGACGCCGTAAAGGCGGACAAGGAGATCGGCGGCGAGAACTACGACAAGAGCGTGGCAACCGCCGTGAAGGCCATCGAGCAATTCGGCAGCCCCGAACTGCGCAACCTGCTGAGCGAGACCGGAATCGGTAACCACCCCGAACTGGTCAAGTTCTGTCATCGCATTGGCAAGGCACTGAGCGAGGACAACCTCGTGATGGGCGGCAATCAGAAGCCATCCGCGCGTACCGCTGACGTGCTGTTTGGCGACATCAAACTGAGTTGAGGACTGACACATGGCAACCCTGAACACCACCAACCCCACGCTGGCGGACCTCGCCAAGCGCAAGGACCCGGACGGCAAAATCGCCAAGATCATCGAGCTGCTGAACGGCACTAACGAGATCCTGGACGACATGCCCTGGATGGAAGCCAACGATGGCACCGGTCACAAGACCACCATCCGCTCCGGCCTGCCGCAAGGCACCTGGCGCAAGCTGAACTACGGCGTGCAGCCCGAGAAGTCGACCACTGTGCAGGTGCGCGACGGCACTGGCATGCTGGAAAGCTACGCCGAGGTTGACCGCAAGCTGGTTGAGCTGGCCAAGGACAAGTCCGGTTTCATGCTCTCCGAGCACAAAGCCTTCCTCGAAGGCATGAACCAGAACATGGCCACCCAGCTGATCTACGGCGACGCCTCGCTGAACCCGGAGCGAATCACCGGCCTCGCGCCGCGCTTCAACAGCAAGAGCGCCGAGAACGGCCAGAACATCATCGATGCCGGCGGCACCGGCTCCAACAACACCTCGATCTGGCTGTGCTGCTGGGACGAGACCACCATCCACGGCATCTATCCGGAAGGCACCGTTGGCGGCCTGAAGGTCGGCCCGAACAAGGAAGAGACCCTGATCGACGCCGCTGGCGGCCGCTATGAGGGCTTCCGCACCCACTACGAGTGGAACGCTGGCCTCACCCTGCGCGACTGGCGCTACGTGGTGCGCATCGCCAACGTCGATGTCACTGCGCTGACCAAGAACGCCTCGGCCGGTGCTGACCTGATCGACCTGATGGTCCAGGCAATCGAACTGCTGCCGAACGCCCGCGTCGGCCGCCCAGTGTTCTACGGCAACCGTACCGTGCGCAGCTTCCTGCGTCGGCAGATCGCCAACAAGTCCAACGTCTGGCTGAACATGGAAGAGGTCGCAGGCCGCAAGGTTATGACCTTCGACGGTGTTCCGTTCAAGCGCGTTGACGCCATCCTCAACACCGAGGCTCGCGTGGTTTAAGCCGCGCAGCCTCTGACATAGGAGAGTTTCACATGGCGATCATCGATCGTTTCCTCCAGGTCTCTGCCGGCCAGGCCGTGACCGCTTCCGCTGCGTCCACCGATGTGATCGACGCGGGCGCCACCAAGAACGCCAACATCGGCCGTGACATCGGCGCCGGCACCCCGCTGGTCATGGAGTTCGACGTGCTGACCACGGCCACCGCTGCGGGAGCCGCCACCGTCACCTTCTCGGTGCAGGACTCGGCTGACAACAGCTCCTTCGCTGATGTCGTGGCTACCAAGGCCGTGCCGCTGGCGGAGCTGACCGCTGGCAAGCAGTTCTTCCTGCCGCTGCCTCCGGGTATGCGTCGCTACGTGCGCGCCTACTTCACCGTTGGCACTGGCCCGCTGACTGCTGGCTCGTTCAACGCTCAGATCGTCGACGGTGCCAACTACCAGCGCGCTTACCCGGACCTGCTGTAAGGAGGTAGCCCATGCGCGTTAAAGCCACGGCGCCCGGGTTCTACTGCCGTCTGCGCGATGTCGGCGAGGAGTTCGACATCGGCGGCGAGCAAGACCTGGGCAACTGGATGGCGAAGGTGGGCGAAAAGCCCAAGCCTGAAGCCAAGGCAAAGCCCGGCCCCAAGCCGGCTGCCAAGCCTGAAGAAAAGCCGGAAGACAACCTTCCGGACGCGTAAGTAGTACAATGGATATGCGGCTAGGGTAGCTCCCGAAGAGCGCTTACCTCAGCGCCTGCCGCACCATTCTTGAGGTCATCAGCTAGAGGTGGTTGATATGAATTCGCAAGACAGAGCGCTGTTAGAGCTAGCGGCAAAGGCTGCCGGGGTCGCCGGAGTTTTTGTCGAGGCCCATGGCCCGGACATTGGGCAGGACGCAGCCGGCATTGGTCGGCCTGGAGCGCGGTACGGCGATCGCTTATGGAACCCGCTAGATGACGACGGCGACGCGCTGCGGCTGGCGGTGAAGCTGGAGCTGCAGTTGCGCCTACGCCATAGCGAGAACGAGGTGTCCGTGTATGGGGCGCCGGATGGTCGAATCGACGAAGGAGTGCGCGGTGATCCAGATTCCGCCACTCGCCGTGCCATCGTCCGCGCCGCAGCCGAGATCGGCAAAACGAAATAACCGCTACCACTTCACCCAAACCCGGCCAAGCGCCGGGTTTTTTATTGCCCGGAGACCGCATGGCCAGTGTCGTCCAAATCTGCAACATGGCGCTCACCCGCATCGGGCAGAACCAGTTCATCGACTCGATCGACGAGCAGAGCAAAGCGGCCGAGCTGTGCGCGCTCCATTACGAACTGTGCCGGGATGAGGTGCTGCAGGCCTTCCCCTGGCCGTTTGCCGAGGCGCGTGTCTCGCTGGCAGACATCGGCTCGCCTCCGCAGAACTGGGCCTATCGGTATCGCTACCCGACCGACTGCCTGCAGATCCGGCGCATCACCGTGCCCGGCATGGTCATGCCGCGGGCAGACGACCGCATTCCGTACCAGGTCATCAATGCTTCGGGCGGTCGCGCCATCGTGACCAATCAGGAGCAGGCCGAGATCGCCTATACCGCGCGAGTCGAGGACACAACCTACTTCTCGCCCATGTTCACCAATGCGCTCGCGTGGCGGCTCGCTGCGGAGCTTGCAATGGGGCTGCAGGCCAAGCCAGAGAACTACCAGGCAGCCATGCAGAACTATCAGATCACCCTCAGCCAGGCTCAGGCGCTCGCCTTCGAGGAAGTCGAAGATGGCCCGGCCCCTGAATCAGAGTTCATACAGGCGCGCAACTAATGGGCACATCCACCATTCAGCCGTCGTTCGCGGCCGGCGAACTTGCGCCGTCGCTTTATGCGCGCGTCGACCTGGCCCGTTACCAGACCGGCCTGCGCCTGTGCTCGAACTTCTTTGTCATGCCCTATGGCGGTGTGAAAAATCGCCCCGGCACCGTGTTCGTGAACGAGACCAAAGGCAGCGGCGTGGCCCGCCTGATCCCGTTTCAGTTCAACGACGAGCAGACCTACGTCCTAGAGCTTGGCGATCTCTACATGCGCGTCTACAAGGACGGCGGGGTCATCGAGTCGAGCCCAGGCGTTCCGTATGAGATCGCAACGCCGTTTACCGCTGCGCAGCTGTTTGAGCTGAACTACACGCAGTCGGCGGACATTATGACCATCGTTCACCCGTCGCACGCACCACGGCAGCTATCGCGTCTTGGTCACGCCAACTGGACGCTGGCCACTATCAGCTTCGTGCCGAGCATCTCGGCTCCAACTGGTTTGTCTGCATCGCCGCGCTCAGGCGGCTCTGGCGACACTACGACCTATCGCTACGTCGTCACCGCAGTAGCCGACAGCGAGGTTCCGGAAGAAAGCCTGCCATCTGCATCGGTCACCGTGGCTAGCTGGGACAGCAAGGCCGGCGCCTCGCTGAGCTGGTCTGCGGTCACTGGTGCCGACTACTACAACGTTTACAAGGACTCCAACAGTTCCGGCATCTACGGATTCATCGGCAAGGCTGACGGGGTCACCTTCAACGACATCAACATCGCGCCGGTCAAGACCGACACCCCGCCGACAGGCAATAACCCGTTTGTCGGGGCTGGAAACTACCCAGGCGCCGTGGGCTACTACCAGCAGCGGCTGTGCTTCGCCGGCAGCGATCTGTCGCCACAAACCGTATGGATGAGCAAGACCGGAAACTTCAAGAACTTTGGCTATGCCACGCCGGTGAAGGACGATGACTCGATCACCTTCACCATTGCCTCGCGTCAGGTGCACAGGTTCCGCCACATCCTTCCGCTGCGGCAGCTGCTTGGTCTGACATCGGGCGGCGAGTGGGTCATTTCGGGTGGCGAGAACGGCATCACACCGAAGACCGTAAAGGCCGAGATTCAGAGCTACAACGGTGTGTCGAAGATTCCGCCGATCGTCATCAATGACTCGGCTATCTACGTTCAGCAGCGCAACAACGCGGTTTCCTCGCTGGCGTATACCTTCGAGGCTGACGGGTTTGCCGGCGACGACCTGACCAAGTTCTCGCCGCACTTCTTCCGGGGGTACACGCTGGTTGACTGGACCTACCAGCAGATCCCGGATCGCCTGGTATGGGCGGCGCGTGACGATGGGGTTTTGCTGGGCATGACGTTCCTTCCGGAAGAGCAATTGCTTGCCTGGCATCAGCACCACACGGACGGCTTCGTCGAGTCGGTCTGCAGCATTGCCGAGGGCCAGATGGACGCGCTCTATCTCCTCGTGCGACGCACCATCAACGGCGTCACGAAACGTTACGTCGAGCGGATGGCGACCCGCGATATTGAGGACGCTGAGGACGCGTTCTTTGTGGATTGCGGGCTGACGTATGACGGCCGGAACAGAAACCCGGCGGCAACTCTTAGGCTCAGCGGTGGCACCGACTGGAAATATCCGCAGACGGTTACTGTCACCGCGGCAGGTCACGCACCGTTCAGCGCTGGCAGCGTGGGGCGCACCTATCGCCTGCGCGTCGGTACGGAGATGGTGCGCGTCGAGGTCACGGCCTACACGTCGTCGACCGCGGTCACCGCCAAGCTGCTTGAAATCTGCCCGATAAGCCTTCGCGGCGTTGCCGTGAGCGACTGGGCGCTGATGGCCGAGACAATCTCTGGCCTTGGCCACCTTGAGGGGAAAACGGTCTCCGTTCTCACCGATGGCGACGTTCACCCGCAGCGCGTCGTCTCGGGTGGTTCCATCAGCCTGCAGCACGCGTCGGCCGTAGTGCACGCCGGGCTGCCGTATGTGGCTGAGATGGAAACGCTCGAAATCGATTGGGCAGACAAGTCGTCGGCCACCCAGCTCGACAAGCGCAAGGTCATTACGAGCGTGACGGCGTTCCTTGAGGCCTCTCGGAACTTTTGGGCTGGGCCGAAGCGCGGCGCAAAGCTCTACGAGACCAAGCCCGAGTACCGGGAAACCTACGACTCGCCGGTTGCGGCAACGACCGGCATCACCGAGCTGAAGATCCAGTCGGTGTGGCAGGAGTCTGGCCGCGTATACATCCAGCAGCCTGACCCGCTTCCGCTCACCATCCTTGCGCTTATCCCGGAGATCACCGTCAGTGGCAAAGGCTGAAGTCCTACCGTTAACCGAGGCGGATATCCCCGGCATCTTGCCGATCATCCGCCAGGCTGATCGGGACGAGATCGAGGGTGCGCTGCAGATCGACCTGTCCACGGCCATTGCCGATGGGCTGAGCGACTGCTGCAAGGCCTCGAAGATCGTCGTGGACGGGCATGTCGTGGCGATCTTTGGCGATACCGCGCATGACGGGCGGACGGGCATTCCCTGGCTGATCAGCACCATTCATGTCGAGCGCTACCCGCGGGCCTTCCTGCAGGTGTGCAAGCCGGAAGTCGCGGAGATGCTGACGCGGCACGAGTCGCTGCTGAACTTCGTTGACGTGCGCAACACCGTGGCCATTCGCTGGCTGGAATGGCTCGGCTTCACCTTTGGCGAACCAGTGGGCTACGGCCCGCTGGGGATGCTCTTCAAACCCTTTTGCATGACTCGGAGCGCCTGATATGTGCTGGATGGCAGCTATCCCAATCGCAATTTCGCTCGCAGGCGGCATGATGGGCGCGCAGAACGCCAGGCAGCAGGGCGCCTTTCAGGAGGCGATGGCCGAGCAGAACGCAGCCTACAAAGAGGCCGCCGCGCAGGATGCCGAGAAGCGTGGTGCGGTCGATGCTGACCGCTACCGGCGCCAGGTCGGGCAGCTGATCGGTTCGCAGCGTACTGGCTTTGCCTCGAACGGCATCGACGTGAATAGCGGTACCGCTGCTGAGATCCAAGACGACACGGCCGCCTTCGGTGAGTTCGACGCCCTGACCATCGCCAACAACGCCGCGCGCGAGGCGTGGGGCTACCGCGTCGGCGCGCAGAACGACCTGATGAATGGGCGCATGGCTCAAAGCAACGCCAAGAGCGCTGCGACGGGCTCGATCCTTGGCGGCGTAGGCAGCGCATTCGGCTCATTTGCCGGGGGTAGGTAATGGCTCGAATCCCAACTCTTGATGGCCCGCAGGTACAGCAGCGCGGCCTCGGTGCGCCTACAGTCGGCGGCCAGGGGCCGGATAACTCCGGCCTGCAGCGCGGGCTGGCTCAGATCGGCCAGGCGGCACAGCAGTTCGCTATGCGCGAGCAGGAGAAGGCCGATACCGCGGCGCTGATGGCCGCGGACCAACAGCTTGACCAGTGGCAGCAGCAGACCTTCTTCGATCCGCAGAACGGCGTGTACGCCAAGAAGGGCGCTGCCGCGCTCGACATCACGAACCAGACCATCGGCCAGTTCGAGAAGCAGCAGGAGCAGGTCGCCAAGACGCTGAAGAACGAGCGTCAGCGCGCCCGGTACGCCGAGATCGTCATGCGGCGCCGGCAGTCGCTGAACAACGACCTGAACCGCTACGAGTATCGCGAGCGCGAGCAGTACTACGACGACGTTGACCGCGGCCAGATCGAAACGTCCATGCAGGGCGCTGCGCTCAACTACAACGATCCGGAAAAGATCGCCCACTATCAGAACAAGATGGCGGCGGTGTTGAAGGCCCAGGCTGAGCGCAAGGGGCTGCCTGCTGAAATGCAGCAGGCGAACCTGCTCAAGGCCAACAGCGGCATGGCATCGGCCGTGATCTCGCGCATGGTCAACGATGATCCGTACAAGGCCAAAAGCTACTTCCAGTCCGCCCAGGACCAGATGACCGCCGAGGATCAGGTGCAGATCAGCCGCCTGATCGACCGCGAGATCAAGGCGCGCGAGATCGAAGCCAGACAGATGCAGGCGATCGCCCGCGCTGAACTGTCGAGTCGTGTGTCCGATGCTCAGTCGGCCTACCTGTCTGGGTATGACTTCGACAACCCGCCGACCGCGTCCGACTTCGTGGCTTCCTACGGCGCGAAAGAAGGGGCCGAGCGCTACGCCCAGTTCGTCAAGACGCAGGACATCGGAACGGCTATCCGCCAGGTTGCCATGGCCTCACCGGACGAGCGCGCCAAGCTGATCGACCAGTTCATGCCAGCGCGCGATGGCGTGGCAACCGAAGGCTTCGCAGTCGATGCAAAGCTGTTCGGCCAGCTGGTCAACACGGCCTCTCGCCTGGGCGATGAACTGCAGCGCGACCCAGCGACCTACGTTGCCAGTCGCAGCCCTCTATTGCGCAAAGCGGCAGAGGACGCTGCAAGCGGAGACCCTGCTGCCGTCGAGGCCTATGCCACGGCTATGCTCGCTGAGCAGCAGCGCCTCGGGGCGCCGGAGCCTCGGCTGTTGAGCGAGAAGCAGGCGGCTGGTATCGCGGCAGCGTTCGAGAACACAGCGGACGGCGGCAGCAACTCCGCGCAGATCATCGAAGAACTGCAGCAGCAGTGGGGCAAGCACTGGCCCACCGTCTACAAGCAGCTGCAGGACAAGCTGCCAGGCGCAGCGCTGGTGATCGGCACGGGCGTCGACCCGCAGACATCGGCGATGCTCGCGCGAATCGCTCCGCTGAAAACGTCCGAACTGAAGGCTGGGCTCGACAGCATCGAGGCCAGTGACGCGAAGAAGGTGCTAGCGGAGGAGATGACCGACTTCCGCCTGACTCTGGCCGGCCAGGTTGGCGGCGAGCGTACGTTCTCGACGCTGTATAGCGAAGCCGAGCGCCTTGCTTATGCCTATATGGGGCAGGGCAAGAGCGCGAAGGACGCGGTCAGCCTGGTGAAGAAATCGCTGATCGACGACAAGTACACCCTGGCTGGCACCTATCGCGTTCCGAAGTCCTTTGATGCCGATATGGTCGAGGCTGGCACCGAGCGCGCCATTGAAAGTCTTGACCCGGCGACGCTGCGATTCGCAGTGCCGAAGGGCGTGGATGAGGCCTTCGCCCGCGACCGTGTGAAAGCCGCGATCAGCAAAGACGGCTATTGGGTCACCCTGCCGGACGAAAGCGGTCTCGCGCTGTACTACGGCGGCGAGGCGGTGCTGACGAAGGAAGGCGAGCCGGTAACACGCAGCTTCGACGATCTCACGACAGAGGCTGTGGCGCGTCGGGTTGTTCCGGTGAGCGATCCAGTTATGCCTGAAGGCAGGATGCTTGATTACAGCAAAACGAGGTCTGCGCGATGACATTGTTTACCGAAGGCCTGGTTGTTCGGCGCGATCGAAACCTGCTTGATGACGTTGTCACCGGCCAGTTCGATGCGGCCGAGGCGGCCTTCGATCAGGCAATGTTCGAGAACCCCACCAATGCGGCCAGGCGCATCAACGAACTCACGGAGGCCGAGCAGGGCGCCGTGATTCGCCCGGCCATGACCGCGCGGGGGTATACCTCGCCCGCTGTCCGCGCCGAGCCGGAAACCCCGCTGCTGACCGCCGAACAGGCTCGCGCCCGCATCAAGGAAGAAGGCCTCGACCTGACCGTCGATGACGCCGGTATTCGTGCCGGAGCGCTGGACATCCTGATCGAACGCAAGCGGGAGGAGACCAAGCGCAAGTTCATCCTGGACAACGCGCCGGCCTCTACTGTGCCGGTTCAGTTGTTGGCTGGGTTCGCTGCATCTGTACTCGATCCGATCAACGTTGCGTCGGCGTTCGTCCCAATCGTGGGCGAGGCGCGGTATGCGTCGATGCTGGCCCGCGCCGGGCAGTCCGTGGCCGCTCGTGCAGCGGTTCGGGCGCAGGTCGGCGCGGTCGAGGGCGCAGTCGGTGCCGCGATGCTCGAGCCGCTGATCCTGTATGCGTCGGCCCGCGACCAGGCCGACTACGACCTGACCAATAGCCTGCTCAACGTTGCCTTCGGGTCTGCCCTGGGTGGCGGCCTGCACAGCGCTGGCGGGCTGCTCGGCGACCTTCGCCGCGGCAACCTGTTGGACTCGGTGAAAGTCGAGGCGCCAGAAGTCGCGCCAAGTGTCACGGCTACGCCACGAGCTGCCGCGCAGGAGTTCGCGCTGCGCGTGGATGAGAATCCAATGCTCGCGCTGCGTGATTCGCTCGAGCGTGGCATTGCGGCTGACCGTGTCAGGCTAGCCGAGGATGCAGGCCGGCAAGCGCGCGAGGCGCTGATTCCTGAGATCCGGGCCGAACTGTCGGAGGTTGCTGCCGGCCGGCTGCCAAACGTGCGTGACATTCGGACAGAGCAGGCAGCAGTCCAGCGCACGCTCGACACGCTAGACGACACGTTCAAAGCGCGCGCCAAGGAATTCCAGGGCCAGCGGATGAGCCGCAAGCAGGCCGAGCGCGCTGCTCGTGATGCGATTGCCGAAGAACGCCAGCGGCTGAATGAGCGTAAAGCTGAGCTTGAGTCTGCCACTGATGTGAATCGGCAGGCTGAAATTGCCCGCGGGGAGCTAAACGCCCTTCAGCGCGGCGAGATCCCGCAGCGCTACCAAGAGCGAATCGACGCTGAGACCAATCGCATCGCAAGCGGTTTCGACCTGCGCCAGACGGCCAGATCGAAAGCCGAAGCTGCCCCATGGCAGGTCCGCGAGACAGCGTTGCGCGCCGCAGTGGCGCAGTCCGTCACGGGCCGGCCCGTCAATGTCGAAGCCATCTTCGACCTGTCTGACCCGGCAAAGCGTGCTGCCGCACTCCAGCGGATTAAGGAGCCGGTTGAGACTGTTGCCGACCCGGAAGGCGAAATTGCCGGATATGCCGCAGACGAAACCGCCAAAATGCTGGACGGGACTGATCTTCCCGGCGCACAGAAGATGCTGGAAGACGAACTGGCGCTGACCGAAGAGATTGCCGCACAGGCTGGTCTCGACGTCGCCCCTTATCTGCGCGATGCAAATGCACTGGCCGCAGACGCTGAAACCTACGCCGCCGCCTATCGGGCCGCAGCACTCTGTCAGTTGAGGACGTAATGGCTGCTCAAGACTGCATCGATACCATCCAGGCCGCCGCTAAAGCTGCCGGGCGCGAGCTTGACCTTGAAGAGCTGACAGAGCTTGTTGGCGACTTGCAGGCCCGCATCAAGCAGCTGCAGGCTACTGACGGCATGCTCGGCCTGGAGGAGGCAGCCATGCGTGCCGCTGACGAGATGGGGAACCAGGTCAAGCTGGCTGCCGTGATCGAGAAGCGCAACGCACTGCTCAACGCTCGTCGTCGCGCTGAGCTGGTCGGCTACATTCGCAGCACCTGGTCAGATCGTCCAGACCTCGGACTCGAGTCTTTCCTTGTTGGCACCAACGTTGCCCGGGCTGGCGCGCGCCGGTCGGTCGCGGCCGAGCAGAAACAGCTCAGCCAGGCCTATATCGCCGGGTTCCTCAACGACATCGAGAAGGAGGGGCTGCTGCCTTTCCTGACTCGCGGCGACTTGGATCAGGACATCGCCGACTCGCTCTGGCGTATCGGCATGGACAAGCCGCTGGACGGCCTGAGCAAAGAAGCGGTATCGATCGCCAAGATCATGCAGAAGTACCAGGAGGCCGCGCGCATCGACGCCAACCGCGCAGGCGCCTTCATCCGCAAGCTGCCTGGCTACGTGGTGCGCCAGTCGCATGACCCGTACAAGCTGCAGCGTGCCGGCTTCAAGCAGTGGCGCGACGAGATCCTGCCGCTGCTGGACGAGCGAACCTTTGAGGCTGGCTCGGATGTCGACGGTTTCCTGCTGGCCACTTATAACAATCTGGTTTCAGGTGTGCACCTGAAGGTTTCGACGCCGGAGCCGACAGGCTTCAAAGGCCCGCGCAACCTGGCCAAGAAGGTCAGCGCCGAGCGCGTCCTGCACTTCAAGGACGGCGTTGCCTGGAATCAGTACAACAAGGTCTATGGAACAGGCTCGTTGCGCGAGGCGTTCGTTGGCGGGCTGGACCGCTCCGGCCAAAGCACCGGACTCATGCGCCGGCTTGGCACCAATCCTGAAGGCAACTTCGAGGCTGCGCTTGACGAGCTGCAGCTGGCCTTCAAGGAAGACCCTGAGGCCATGCGGCGCTTCCAAGATGATCGCCGCGGTATGCTCAAGACTCGCTTCGCCGAGATCGACGGCAGCGCTAGCATTGCGGTGAATCACACCGGCGCCCGCGTCGCTGCGAACCTGCGCGCCTGGCAGTCCATGGCCAAGCTGGGCGGCGCGGTGATCTCTGCCGTGACCGACTTACCCGTTGCCGCTAGTGAAATGCGCTACCAGGGCAAGGGCATGCTGGGCTCAATGGGCACGCTGATCGGCGGCATGTTGTCCGGCAAGAAGCCGGCCGAGCAGCGCGAGATCCTGTCCTCGATGGGCGTGTTCTTCGATAGCGTGCGCGGGGAGGTGGTCAGCAAGTTCAGTGCCGACGATTCGCTGGGTGGAAAGATGAGCCGCGCGCAGCAGCTGTTCTTCAAGCTCAACGGCCTGACGTGGTGGACTGACACCATGCGCAGCACCGCGGCGCTGATGATGAGCCATCACCTGGCCTACAACCGCGCGCTGAACTGGGAGCAGATGAACCCTGACCTGCGGCGCACGCTCGAGCTGTTCGACTTCGACGCCGGCAAGTGGGACCTGGTGCGCAACACTGGCGCCAAGCTGGCCGACGGCCGCGAGTACATGACCACTCAGGGCATCGACGATATCGCGGACGCTGATCTCGCCGGCTATCTCACCAGCAAGGGCCGCACGGTCAATGCTGCCGCCATCGGCGAACTGCGCGAGGAATTGCGCGGCAGCCTGCGCAGCTACATCACTGACCGGGCCAGTTATGCGGTGATCGAACCGGATGCCAGGACGCGGGCCATGATGCGCCGCGGTACTCAACCCGGAACCGTAGCCGGCGAGCTGCTGCGGTTCGTGGGTCAGTTCAAGGCCTTTCCGGTGGCCATCCTGCAGAAGTCGTTCGGTCGTGAACTCTACGGCCGCGGCTACCAGCCAGGTGCCTACGGCGCAAACCCTGGCCGCGAGCTGATCCAGGCAATGCGCAGTGGCAACGGCGAAAAGCTCGGCATTGCTCAACTGATGCTGTGGACCACGCTGTTCGGCTACGGCGCCATGGCAACAAAGGATCTTCTGAAAGGGCGCGAACCACGGCCGGCCGACGACCCGAAGACCTGGGTGGCTGCGATGCTGCAGGGCGGTGCGCTTGGTTTGTACGGCGACTTCCTGTTCGGCGAAGCCAACCGCTTTGGCGGAGGGCTAACCCAGTCGCTGTCTGGCCCGACGCTCGGCCTGATTGACGGCGGGTATGACCTGTTCGCCAGGATGCGTGACGGTGACGACGCGGCGGCTGCAAGCTTCCGCTTCGCCATCCAGAACACGCCTTTCGCGAATTTGTTTTACACTCGCACGGCTATGGACTATCTCTTCCTGCACAGCGTGCAAGAGGCCCTTAACCCTGGGGCGCTACGCCGCATGGAGCGCCGGATAGAAAAGGAAAACGCCCAACAGTTCCTGCTGCGGCCATCACAGACCTACCTGGACCCGCTAGGGATTGCGAGGTAATGCATGCTGGTCGCCGGCTTGATCATCTTTTTTGCACCGCTACTGGCTGCCTTAGCGGCCGGCCTCGTGCTGCCTGATCAAGTCAGACTGTACGGGGTAATCGCTGCGTATCTGCTCGTCTCGGTGGTTGCCGTCTCAGTGGCCGCTGAGCAGTACCACGGTCGCATTCGATCGGCTGCCGATCTTCTTGTGGCCGCCCGTAGCGGCGCTCATGGCGCGTTATGGATTGGCCTTGCGGTAGGCGGAGTGATATTCGCGGCCTGGCTTGCATCACGAATGACATAGCGTCAACGCGACACCCAAAACCCGCTTCGGCGGGTTTTTTGTTTTCTATATGGAGAAACTGCAGTGACAGTCACCACAACTACGAACTCGGCGACCTTCAACACCAACGGCGTCACCACGGTTTTTCCCTTCGGATTCAGGTTTCTGAACAACTCTGATATCAGGGTTACATGGACAGACGCTAGCGGCGCCACATCCCAACTGATCGAGGGGACAGATTATGTGGTGAGCGGCGCCGGTAATGAGTCGGGCGGCAGCGTCACTACCGTTGGCGCGGCACTTCCCGCCGGGAAGCTTGGCGTTCAGCGTATTCTCGCAGTTAAGCAACTCATTGATCTTCGCAATCAAGGAGCCTTCTTTGCAGAAACGCATGAAGCTGCATTTGACTATTTGACGATGCTCATCCAGCAGAACGGAGGTGATATCGAAAGAGCGCTAGTTCATGTGATTGGTAGCGACTGGTATGATGCCGAAGGCAAGGGGGTTCGGAATGTATCTGACCCAGTCGAGGACATGGACGTGGCAAACAAGCGTTGGGTTTCTCAGTTTCTGGCAACCCTGATCGGCGGGCTAGTTATTGGGCCGGTCGGCGCAGCGGCGGCAGTCACATATACAGCGCCGGACGGGCAGCTCAAGGTCGTCCAGGATATGTCAGCTGAGCGTGGTTCGTCGCTTGTTGGCTATTCGGCGGCAGGCGGCGTCGCCCGAACGCTAGAAGCAAAAGTTCGCGAGATTGTCAGCCGGAGCGACTACGCGTCCGATGCCGCATTCGTCGCTGCTGCTGCTGGCCGGCCGTCAGTGGACGCAGATGGCAACTTAGATGCTCCGATCAAGAAAACGAATGGCGGAACAACCACGCTTCGGACTCTTGCGAGCGAAGAGCCGCCGGTCATTTCAAGCATCCATGTTCCCTCCAGGCCTGCCTTCATTGATCAGTTCATTGATGGCTTCGCTGCGCGAGGAATGCTTACCGCAGAGCCGATCAACGTGGCCACAGAGCGGTTTATTACTGCAGCTGCCAACAAAGGACAGACATCGATTTCTGTGGGCAGTACCGCCAATATGGTGGTCGGCGGCAGCGTCGTTGTTCGCCATGTAGATGGGGCTTACTGGCCGTATGTAATTACCGGCTCAACATCGACATCGCTTAACATTTTCCCCGCACTACGCGCGAACGTTGATACAACTAGCAAGGTAGAGCGTCTTTGGTATAACCGCGCTCACCCTGGCAAGTTCTACATGCGCTACCTGGCACAGCGGATAGCCAAAGGCCGGGAGTTTGAGAATCCGCTCGTTAAGGGCCGGCGCGTATCGTTCGTCGAGTATGGCAGTGGCACCACCACGGCCCTGGGAGGGCTGACGCCTACAGCAGGCGTTACCGTCAACTACTATCCGTCTTCGCCAACAGGTGCCAGCGGCACCACATCGACACCGCCGCGCTTCACCTTTGAGACTACGGCGCTCGTTGAGTTTTCCGCCAGCACATCCGGTAACGCGCAGACTGGCCTTTTCCCGGTCCGCGACTATTGCGATGTGACAGCCGTGATCACATCAGCCAATGACCACCCGGTCCGAGTCTCTGTTCTTGACGAAACGGGCAGATTGCTTGCCCTGAAAACCTTCAGTCCGGCGTTCGTTTCGACGAACTACCTGGTGCACCGTCGGAATAAGATCAGCTTTTTCACTGGTAACGCGACATCTATCCGGTTCCGGTTTGAATCCGCGTCTGCCAGTGCTACGGCCCTTGCGGTTGCATCAATCGAAGCATTTTCCACGCAGGAGACGCAGGGTCGAATCGTTTCGAAAGAGAACGCAGTAATTGTCGGCCTTGGCGATTCATGGATTGCTGGTGACGTGGCGAACACGCCTGAGCGCGAAAGCATCTTGACTCAGCTTGCGATCGAGATGCCGAAGGCGACGATCATTAATGCTGGCATTGGTGGCAACAAGATCGACCAGATGCTCACTCGGTTCGATACGGATGTCGCTGTGCATAACCCGGATTATGTGATCGTCAACACGGGAACTAACGAAGCATATAGTCCCTACTCTGCGACATTTGACCCGACGGCAGTGAATGCATTTACGGCTCACTACCTGCACCTGATTGGGAAGATCCAGGCTATCGGCGCCAGGCCGATTCTACTTGGCCCGCCTGCGTTGGCGCAGAGTGACTCCGAAGTTTCCGGGCTTGCTGAATGGGAACTTTTGAACCGCTCCAAGCTGCAGTACATCAGGCTGATGCGCGCACTATCTGATCGACCGAGCGCAAGCTAAAAAGCTCAACCTAAGCCCCGCCAGTCGGGGCTTTTTTCTGCCAAAGGATTTATCCATGACCCTCTCTGAAATACGGGAGCGAGCCATAGCGCCCGCTCTCGCGATGCTGCCTGCGCGGATGAATAGCGCGGCGGCTGAGGTGCAGATGCTTGCGATCGGTCTGCAGGAATCTCGGTTCGAGCACCGTCGTCAGATCGGCGGGCCGGCCCGTGGTTTCTGGCAGTTCGAACAGGGCGGCGGGGTGCGTGGTGTGCTGCGCCATTCGGCCAGCCGCGAACACGCCTTGGCTGTATGCCGCGCACGGAGCGTCATCGCCACCGAAGGCACCGTATATGCCGCGCTCGAACACGACGATGTCCTGGCTGCGGCGTTTGCCCGGCTGCTGCTATGGACCGATCCGAAAGCCATGCCAGCCATTGGCGACGAGCAAGGCGCGTGGGATCTGTACCTACGCGTATGGCGCCCTGGCAAGCCGCATCGGCACACCTGGAACGCGCTGTATGCGCAAGCGATGGAGGAGGTCACATGACCGCCTGGCTGAAGCTGGTTCCGACTTGGGCCTACTGGCTCCTTGCCCTGGCCGTTGTAGCCGGCGGGCAGCAGATCCGGGTTCTATCGGCGCAGTCTGTAGCCTCGAAGGCACAGGTCGATCTGGCCTCCTACCGCACCGAAGTCAGCGAGCGCGACCGCCGCGCTGCGCTGTTCGTTATTCAGGAAAACCAGCGGCGCCAGGCCGCGACGGAGAAAGCAGATGCAGAGGCACAGGAACAACTGGCTGCAGCGCGTACTGATGCTGAGCGCGCTGGTAGTGCTCTTGAGCGGCTGCAGCAGCGCCTCGCAGCAGCTGAGCAGCGCAGTCGTGACGCCGGCAATGCCATCACTGCCCAGCTCAGCCAGGCAGCCGAAGGCGCCGCCCGGGTGCGAGCCGACGTGCTCGGCAGGGTTGGAGAGGCTGCTCAACTCTATGCTGGAGTCGCCGACGAGCGAGGAATAGCTGGGTCGGCGTGCGAGAAAGCTTATGACGCGGTGAGGGGGAATTGAGGTTGCCCGGACGGGCTGAGATAGGGGAAATTCCTTCCCCAAAACGCAAACGTAAGTGTTTGATTCTATTGGCGCGGGAGATTGCGCAAAAGAGCGGATTTCTGAGCGTTAAAACGGGCCGAAAGCCGCGCGGCACTAGGCGTTGAGCCTGATTCGTGCGGCGTCCCAGGCTTTGATTCCGTATAGGCGTAAGTGCCTGATTTTAAAGGGCGTTTCCATCCTCTACAAATCCTCTCCAAAACCTCGCCAAAACTCAGTCGCGGATTATGCCACGTCGATCCACTCGGCGCCCCGGCTGTCACGATAGAGCGCGGTCATCGCTGCCGACTTGTGACCGAGCAGCAATTGCGGATCTCGGCCTTCCGCGGCGTGCAATCTGGCCGCCAGTGAGCGCATCTCGTGGAAGGTCGGAGGGCTCGCCCCGAACTCAATGCCGGTGCGGTCCCGCGCTGCTGCAAATGCGCTGGTCAGCGTGTCCAGCATGATCGGCATTCCAGGCGTCGCGCGGCTCACGGTGCGGCTGTGATGCACAAGATGCTTGGACACTACCGCATCCCGGCAGGCTTTAACCGCCTCGCCCAGCTCGAGTCCGAGCGATTCCAGGCGCAGCTTGGTGCTGATCCGCAGCCTGGCGCCGGTCTTCGCCTGAATGATGTGCAGGTGCTCGTCGTACACATCCTTGAACAGCATTGCGGCGATATCGTCCCGCCGCTGGCCGGTCAGCACCGCAAGCTCCATAGCGCGCTTGAGCCATGGCTGCTTGGCCTCGGCGTAGATCGCCTTCCATAGCTCCAGGGTCAGCCGCTCGCGCTTGACCTTCACCTTCGCGGGCCGCGTCACTTCGACCGGGTTGTCCTTCCGCCATCCAGCCGCTATCGCCTCGCGCATCAGGTCGCTCAGCAGTGACCGCATTGCCTTCGCCATCTGCGCCTTGCCTTCATCCGTGAAGGTCTTCAGGTAGGCGGCAATCTCAAACGTCCCGATGCTTTCCGTGTCAAGGTGCCCAAGCGCCTCGCTCAACCGATTGAGCCTCATGCGCACCGTTTCCTTGCTGCGGTCCGATACATCTCGCTCGGCGTAGAGTTTGCGGTACTCGTCGATCCATTCCGAGAACCTGCGGGCCGGCGCGACTGCAATACGCTCAACCAGGGCCGGCTGCATCTTCGCGCCGGCATGGTTGGCGTGCACAGCTTCACGCACGGCCTGCGCCTTGTCCGCACCAAGCCCGTACCACTTCCCTGACGACGGGTCGCGATAGCTGTAATAGGTGACGCCGTTCCTGCTGTCCGTCTTGCGGTACAGGTTCGGCGGCAGGTCTTTCGAACCGGTCTTACGCGGCCTTGGCGCCATGTCGATCCCTCGCGATGCGCCCGGCCAACCTGCCCGGCTCAATGTACTGTGCGTCTGGCTCAACATAATAGCTGCGCCCGTGCTTCACCGGGACGGGGAATATCTTCGCTTCCCGAGCCCATCGCCGCAGCGTGTTGAGCGTTGGCACCGGATCGAAGTTCGCTTCCGCCCATTTCTCAAGGCTCAATTTCATCTGTCACCCCTCCAATTCCCGGCAGCCGCAGTAACTGCAGCGCTTGCCGATCACGTCCTTCACGCACACGTTCGTGCGCTCGCCTTCTTCCTCTATCCATACTTCCATGCGGATTCGCTGCATGTCGGACTTGGCGAGGATTTCAAACTGGCGCTTCTGCTCCTGCTCCGGCAGGCGCTTGAATGATTGCCACAGGCTCATGCTCACCCCCTCACCGTTACGCCGGCTGCTTCGATGGCGGCATCAACGCCGTCAGCCCAATATGTCCAGTCGCCGCTGTCGTACTTGTCGAACCGTTCCGGCAGCTCAATCACCAGCTCCCTCCGCGACGCCACCCACACATTCCGCATCTGATCCTTCACGTCCTCGAACTGCTCGCGGAACGGCTGACGAATCCACCACGCCTCGAACTCTGCTATCGCCTTGTCTGTGTGCATGTCTCTACCTCCCCGCCGACTCTCGCCGGCAGGCTGTTATTGATTGGGGTGGGTGATGCGGGGTTATGGGGCAGGCGGAGCGGGGATTGGTAGCCAGTGGGTTACATCTCCGATAGTGCAATCAGTCCTGCCATGCTCATCAAGCCAGCCACTGTATGTTGTAATTGGCGCAACGTCTGCCGGCTGATTGCACTTGGTAAGCCTGCTGATCTTATCCACGTATCCAGCGCTGTTTACTGCAAGATAGAAGACGCCTGCACGGTTTTCAGGCAGCTTCGCCTCAACGCTGATCCACTGGGTTTGTTGTTCGAGTTGGGCTAGGCGATTTGAGAGCGATTCATAGTTCTCGACGCGAACATATCCGCCCATGCCCAGCTTGCATTCCTCCATCAAAGCGCTCAAGCCGTCATAGCCTATTGGGTCGTAGGTTGGCACTTGATTACTCATCACGCCTCCTTCGCAGCCAGGGCGGCGGACGAACGGAAAAGCTCGTCAGCGGCTTCAAACTCACGGTCCAGTCGACGTGTATTTGCGCTATCAAATTCGCAGCAGTTGCTGTAACCGGCCGCGACATTGCGCATTTTCATGAATGCCTTCCGCAGCCCGTCGACCTCGGCACGGAGCCGTTCGATTTCGGCTAGCGCAGTGATGCCGTGCGACTGGCTTTGGAACTTGTCGATCCGCTTCCACAGTTCTGCCATTTCCTCCCGCAGCCTATCCCGCTCGGCGGTCACGGCAGACAGGGCGGCGAGCGGCACGAGAGGAACGTCGTTGAACTCAGCCGGGCCATCTGTGAGCATGCATGGCGCGTCGGCTGGCTCGGCCTGCTGGGATAGGGCGGCATCGAGCTTTTCGATCTGCTCATGCAGGGACTCGGCAGCGGAAAGGCCGGGCGCCGTGTCGAGGTCTTGCGCGTCTCGAACTTGGCAGCATGTTGTTCTGATGCGCTCCAAAAGCTCGCGCAACCGCTCCAGCTCCGCCTTCGCCGCCCCCAGCTCAGCGCCGATCCGGCCGGCTGCTTTCAGTGTGTCGTTCATACCTTGCTCCAGATATCGTGATTGCAGAGTTCCGCCTCGGGTGCCCATCGGAAGCCGCTCAGCGCCTGCATCAGGAACGCGGCACCGTTCGATCCGGCAATGTAGTGGCGGGTGTTGGTCGGCTTGTGCAGCCAGATTTGGGTCTTGGGTCGCATGGGGCCTCCGGTGGGCGGCAGCGGAAGCAGGCGCATTGGCCGATCCGCTTGCCGTCCGTGCGGCAGAAGATTGGTGCGTTCATGCAGCGGCCTGTACCTGCCAAGCCCCGCACGCCTCGAAGATCCGCGCGGCCTGCGTCTCGTCCAGCGACGTGCCGCCCGGCATGGCTATCCAGCCGGAGCCGACCAGGTGGTTCGGGTTGCAGCTTTTCACCAGCGCTCGGTAATGCTCCTCGAGCACGCCGGCCAGGCTGTCGGATCGGTAAATGCCACGCGGCGCGATCTCGCTGGCCTTGATGTACTGCTCGCCCTTCTGGTCGATGCAGAACGCGGCCAGGTAGATGACCCAGCTATGGGCTATGTCGCAGATGGCCTCGGCGATCTGCCGGCTCGGTGCGATGCTGCGGCAGGTCTTCCAGTCGACAAGCCCCTGCCGGCCTTCGGGGTCCATGTTCACGACTGCGACGCGGAACTGGCGGACAATGGCCCGGCTCAGTTTGTTGAGCCGAGCGTGGGGTAGGTTGCGTTTCATGGCTGGCACACCTCCAGCAGTTCCGCCTCGCTCAGGTCACCAAGCGGCGCGACGATGTATTGGGCAAGCGCGTAGACGCCCCACGGCTTGCCAGTGATTTCGGCCCGGTACGCCGCGTGGCGGATGGCGTCGAGAACGTCTGGAAATCTCATGGCCACACCTCGCGGAGCAAAGCGTTCTGCTTCGCCTGCGCGGTTCCTCGCTTCCGCAGTGGGAGACTGTTCACCGCAGCAGACTTGCGGATGCCGCGGGCTCGGCTTCTGGCGTCCGACTCAGCACTGGTCGAGTTGTTGAACAGCGCTGGCTTGATCGGCTTGCCGATGCTGTCCGGCAGCAGCTGGATCTTTCCGCCAGCGTTCAGGAATGCAGCCGTGGCCGCGTCAATTTGCGCGCGCAGAGCCTCGCCCTGCGCTATGGCATGGTTGTCTATGAGCATGGGTGTGTACCGGGGAGGAGGGCGCGCTGGGCGCCCGGGGTGGATCAGTCTTCTGAGGTGCCGCCTATGTAGGCCTCAACATCTTCTGCGCCTGGCTTCTTCCAATTCAGTATCTGGCCCGTCTCCAGGTCGATGTTCAGGATCAGGTAGTCGCCGTAGTGATCACCCGGGAAGAAGTCCGGCACGTAACCTTCGTAGTCGCGCAGCGTCTCGCCTTGAGCGTCCACGAATGCGCCGCCGAACCGGTCGCACACCTTGATGTGCACGCGAATTTCCTTCACGTCCACGGGAACCTGCTTGGTCATATTGATTTGCATGGTCATATCCTCAGATCAGCAGCGAGCGGGCGCCGCGGTAGGGGTCGGCAAAGGGGATGTCGTCTACGAACTCGTCTGACGGAGCCGCCTGCTGGCTACGCTGAGCCTGACGCGGTGCTTGCTGTGTCTGCTGCTGATCGTCGCGCGGCTCGAACAGGGCCAGCCAAACGCCGCCGTCGTCAGAGCGAGGGCAGCCGGCAGGATTGAATGAAGCGTCCAGCTTCAGCCGAAACCCTTTCGAGGTCTGGATCACCGCTCCAACATTCCGGGTGACGTACTTGGTCTGGCCGTCCTTCTCGTACTGGCCAATGGTTGCTACCACGTCGTATCGCTTACTCATGCCGCCTTACTCCTCATGCGCTCTCGCATTTCGTGTTCAAGTTCTGCCAGCTCTTCGAGGAAGAGCTTGATCTCGGTTTCCATCTGCCGAATGCGTGCCTCGTCGCGCTCAAGGCGGAAGCAGGCGTACTGCAGTTCATCCGGCAGCCGGTCGTCGAATGTGACGAAGTCGACCCACTCCAGATCGGCGCAGGCCATCTGCGCGAACATCTGCCATTCGTACTGCGGGTCATGCTTGCCGGATTGGATAGTGGCGACGTGGGTAGCCGTATTCGGGCATTTGATCTCGAGGCCGCCGCGGGCGGTCAGGATCAGGCCGTCTGGCGAAGCACCGAAGCCTTCGATCGATGGGTGCAGGATCAGGCCGGCTTCGGAGATCATCACGCCCTTATCGAGCTCGTAGGCCGACCGGGCGACTGGCTCCAGCTCTGTGCCGCGCTGCATTGCTGCGCTGGTGAAGCCTTCTTCGCGCTTGCCTGTAAGGCGCTCGCACAGCAGCTGCATCATGTAGTTCTGCCGGGTAGCAGAAGGGGCGCTTCCGCGCCCCTTGCTCATCACATCCTTGACCTTACTGGCCGTCACCTTTCCTAGGCGGGCGGAAAACCACTCATTGCTGTGCTGGTCCATCTTCGTTCTCCACAAGCTCGCCTTCGATCGGTTCGCTGAGCGCCTTCTTGCGCTCATCCTTCACGGCGGTTAGGCGCGCCCTGGCCGAAGGATGCTGGTTCCATGCGGCTTTGAATGCTGCGTGCAGCTCTTCCATGCTGCTCGCGTTCTTGATCGCATCGAGCGCTGGAGTGATGTCCGGCTCGTTTGCTGCGGGCGTCACGTCCTTCTCGACGATCCGCTGCGCTTCGTCTTCGTCAAAGATGCCGGTGTAGCCAAAGGCGAGTCGGGCGCACTGGATCATGGCTTTGTGGCGCAGCATCCGCTTCGGATGGCTCTGCCAGGGCTGGGTGTTGCGCTTGCACTCGGCCATCCATTCGGTGACCTTGATGGGGTGATTGCGGTCCTTGCGATAGATGATGCAGGTGCATGACTCGTCGTCCTGCTGGAAGTCCATCCCATCGAACGCGCCATTTTCATTGATGATCCGCGACCATCCGTCGACGCCAACGACCGGCACGATGCCTCCCTTATCCGGGAAGGCATAGATCTCCTTCGTCCAGGGGTTCAGGCCGTACTGGTCAGCGACGATCAGGAGCGCCTGCATCTGCGCGTCGCTGACTTGGCCCTTGAAGGCTGTAGCCTTCAGCGTGGCCATCATCTCGTTCGGGTCTACGCCGAAGCGCTCTGCCATCCTTGCGGAGAGGCTGCTCGGCTTGATTGTTGCGACGTTGCTCATCGGATCTACCTCGGTAAGTGATCGGATTAGAAAAAGTGATTAATCGCCGCCCACTGGAAGACGATAAGCATGTCCAGTGCTGCGAATCCCAGGAGAGCCCACCAAGCAGCTGCGAAGCTGTGGCCTGATGGGGTGTCGTCGTGCGGGCCTGTGTCGTAGGGGAGGGGGAGGGTGTTCATGCTTCACCTCGCGCTTTGGCGATGGCGGCGCGCATCTGCTCTATCCACGCATCGCCCGATTCTGTTCCGCAGAGGAAGCCAGGGAACGATTCCAGCGCCTCCAGCAGCTCAGCTTTTACCTCTCGCTCTCGTCGTAGCTGCTCGCGCATCAGGGCGAAAGCCTCCATTGATCGCCTGGCGTCTTCTGATTTGCGGCCGTTTCGGTGATGTTCGGCTGTATGCTCGCCCCACTCGCACAGCTCAAGATTGGCTATATCGTTGTTTGTTTTGTTTCCATCCTTGTGGTGAACAAGCTCCCATGGCTCAAGCTTTCGCCCTAGATGCTTCTCCATTAGAGCCCGGTGCTCGCGTCTAGCTACGCTACGACCGTTCTCCATGACGTAAACCCATCTATACCCTCGCTTATCTGTCCACCCTTGGCCGCTGCCCTTGTTGTGCGGCGCGCGCTGAGCATTTGCCTTCCATAGGCAATTTCGGGAGCAGAAACGACTCGATGCTCTCCTTGGCTTGTAATCAGCCTTGCAAACTTCGCATTGCCTAACCATTGCTGATTCTCCTGATGATATTTCTGGCTTCTTCGTCTCCCTGGTCAGCTCGCTTTTCAAGCAGTGCATACATGCATGGGCTGGCAGCAATCAGGCGGGCGTTGGCCATGGATGCCCGCTTGGTCGGACTTGAGAACCCATTCCAGTTCACGATGTTGCGGTGCTCGACTTCGGCAGGGCCTCTGAGGGCGCGCGGCGCGCCATCGCGCCCGAGTTCGAGTTTCCATGGTCCCGGTGTGTGCTTTGTCATCCCGTCACCTTCCCTGCCAGTCCGCTAATCACAGCCAGCAGCGAGAACACTGCCAGGCCGTAGCCGTAGAATTTCCAGAACCAGATGCGCTTGGCGCGTTGGTAGGCTGATGCCATCACATGGCCCTCCCGATCTCGGCGGCGGCGCGGACGATGGCGCGGCGCCAACCTGACGTGTAGTCTTCGGGGCCGTACATGTATTCGATGCACTCAACGCCATTTTCGTCTTCTGCAACAACGCAAGCCTCTGAAGACAGAACATTCAGACATAGACCGGCAGCCAGCCGCAGCGCGTCGCCGTCGTCGGTGAGCGGGTTCCAAGGATCGAAGCCGCACGGGTTTCCTGGCTCGACTTCAATTCCGAAAGTTGGCCCATATGCCAGGGTTTCGTCATACCACCGGACGACATACCCAGCAGCCTTCGCCGCCATCTCAAGCAGTTCGCGGTCATCCATCACACACCCCCCAATAGCGCCACGTAGGCGAGAGTTCCGATAAGCGATCCGGCTACGGTGATGCCTAGGGCGCCGGCCAGCTCCTTGATGACGTAGGCGTTCATGGCTGGGCTCCTTGCAGAGCGGCGTCGATGGCTTCCAGCTGCTTGCGCGCATTTGGGCCGAAGAAAGAGCTGTTCACGTAGACCGCAACGAACTCCCGAGAAGAAATAAGCAGAGCCTTCAGCGCATCCCGCTCAGCGAGAAGGGCGTCGCGCTCGGCCTTTACCCTGTCGTTCTCCTTCTCTTGCTTTGCGATCAGCTCATCCTTCCTGTTGAGCACGTCCACCTTCCATGCGGACTCAAGGCGCTGGTTCTCTTCGAGAAGGGCGTCGTAGTCGGAGGCGAGCACTACGCAGGTCAGCTCGTATGAGGTGCATGTCGCTGGTCGCCCCTGAATGCTGCAATTGGCAGCAATATCTGGTCGGTCGAATGCAAGAGTTGTGTAGTACCGCTTCACTTCCTTGCTCATGCCGCCCTCCTGAATCCATAGATGCGATCCACTTTCTTTCCCCAGGCTTTCTGGATAATGCCGTGGAGCCTGCAGAACATCGCCGCACTGATCTGGCCAGTCTCGCGAATCCCAAGGATGTAGCCGTACAGGACGTTTGCGTGGTAGTCGGCGAACGCCTGCGAGCTGGCTTGGCGCATCAGGCGGAAGTGCTGCTTGATGGTTTCTTCAGGCTTCATGCTGCCTCCCGCTTGGCGTCGATCATGTTCCACAGCCGATCTTCGATCCGCTCCGCGTGCTCATCGGCAACCGCTGCGCAACCATTCAGATCCAGCTCCGTTTCGTTTCCGTCTTCGTCAAAGACAGAACCGCTGGTGATCGTGAATTCAAGTTCGCTGTATCCGTAGTAATCGTCAGCGCTGTCACGGCATCGATAGTCCGGCTCAGCAACTTGGCAGTGGGTTACCTCAACAGAGAGGAGGTATTCGTCCAGGTCGATCTCGAATTTCATTGTTGAATCCTCGCGAAATGGCACCAGAAGAACCCGCATTGGTGACGCCATCCGCGAACCGCGACCAAACGGTTAGTGAGAGATGAATGGCGTCCCGATGCGGGCTGGGGGGGGGGTAGGAGGGGTGATGCAGTGGCCGTTGCTATCCGGCTGCCGGC